>Ga0102590_1000456_pt1 | contig 91383 bp, 84 predicted proteins | sample AraplaMF_Col_mMF_FD_76859 | JGI IMG/M metagenome (GOLD analysis project Ga0102590, IMG submission 76859) | Arabidopsis root microbial communities from the University of North Carolina, USA - plate scrape MF_Col_mMF | ecosystem: Host-associated > Plants > Roots > Endosphere | place: USA... | reverse complement strand
TTAAAAGTCCCATGTGGATCACTCCGTTGCCCCCGTCGCTCTCCGCGTTGGGGGAAGGTTCACATGGCTCAATTCTCAATGGAAATTATGCGCCTAACCGGCTCAGTTCTGCGTGGAAACCAACAGCTACCTTAAGAAATCCGCGGCCAAGAAGGTTCCGTTGATCGGGGTCTGCACCGGGACGTTCATTCTCGCCGAAGCCGGCCTGATGAAAAACCATCGGACTTGCGTCAGCTGGCTTCATTACCCGGCTTTCCGCGAGCGTTTCCCGGACCACGAGGTAAGGGCCGACCGGATATTCAACCTGGATCGCAGCAGGGGTTCCTGCGCCGGCGGCAGCAGTGCGGCCGACATGGCCGCGTCGATCGTCCGGCGCCATATCAGCAAGGAGGCCGAAAGAAACGCGCTCGATGTGCTGCAGATCGACAAGGCGAGGACTGCGTTGGATATCCAGCCGCGCAGACCTCTGTCCATCGAATGTGACGATCCTCGCCTCAGGGCGGTGCTCATCACGATGGAGAACCATATAGACAGCATGATCCCCATCCATGACCTAGCGGCCTCGGTCGGCCTGTCACGCAGGCAGCTGGAGCGCCTCTTTGCCAAAAATGGGATGAGCTCTCCAGGCCACGTATACACGCGCCTGCGCCTGGAACGTGCCAAGCGGCTGTTGATCCAGACAAAGGCTCCGCTGATCGAGATCGCCATGGAAATAGGCTTCGAAAACGCCTCGCATTTCGGGAAACTGTTTCGAAAGACATACGGCCAGACGCCAGCTCAATTGAGGGCTGCCGTCCGCGCCTGATCGACGAGCAGTCGGAGATGGATTGCGCCGGACAAAGCAATGACCGTCACAATAACATAACCTTTAACTTGCGGTCTTTCAGAATAACGCGTTTATTGTGCTGCTGTGGGGTGTCCGCAAATGAAAAATAGAAAGCAGCATTTTTACCTGTTCGGAAAACGTATCGCGTGTGGCATCTATGACCCAGCGACGCGAGCCCTTAGGCTTATCTATCGAAGCGGACGCGAACGCGTTTACCGGAACATCTCTCCTATCCAGATCTTGGCACTTCTGTCCCGCTCTAAAGTAGAGAACTTTTTTGCAGCTTGGGTGCCCGTGTTCTCGCCACTAAGCCTGCTCTGTTAGAGTTGCGGCAAAAGAAGCAGCGCGCATTGAATGCCTGGGGAGCAGACCCGTCACATCCGCCCTAACTGCTCCTGGAGATCGACACGGGCCCGCTTGTGGTCATGACGTCAAGCGACCCGCTTGCGTCACCTCTCGATCCGGATGGTCGTACCGTTCGAGACGGCCATCGCGTGGATAATCTTCTCGATCTCCAGACCAGCCTCGAAATCCGGCCCGACATTCGGCTCGCCTGCGATCGCGGCCAGCAGATCACGCGCCTCGATGACCTTCTGTTCGTTGAATCCGAAATTATGGCCAGGTGCGGGGCAGAAAGCTGAAAAGTCCGGCTGGCCGGGTCCGGTAAGATGTCGCACGAAACCGTCCTCACCGGTTCGATGCACCCACAACTCGTTCATGTTCTCCTGGTCGAAAACGATCGTACCGTCGGAGCCGTGCACTTCCCATTGCAGACGGCATTTGCGCCCGCGCGCCACGCGCGATGTGGCGAACGAACCCTGCGCGCCGGAGGTAAATCGCAGAAGCGCAAGCGCGCTGTCCTCGTTCTCCACCCGCTTGGGCCCATCGGGCGAAGGGCGCGTTGGAATGGCGATCTGCGTCTGGGCGACGATCTCCGCGACCGGCCCCATCAGCGCCGTCATATGGCTTACGAGATGGCAACCGAGGTCGCCCAGCGCACCGAGGCCCCCGCCCTCGTGCGTCATCCGCCATGACCAGGGGAGGAGCGGATCGGCGGAATAATCCTCGTCGTAGACCCCGCGAAAGGCCAGAGGCGTGCCGATCGTTCCGTCGCGGACCATGCCGGAAGCGGCGCGGAAAGCGGGGTTCCTCAGATAGTTGTAACCGAGCATGGTGACCTGCCCTGGATGGGCGGCGGCAATCTCGGCCATAGCCTCGGCGTCGGCGAGCGTCAGCGCCATCGGTTTTTCCAGCCAGACGTGCTTACCGGCGGTCAATGCCGCCTCGGCCATAGGCCGATGCATGCCGTTGGGCGCGGTGATCGATACAATGTCGACATTTGGATCGGAGACGGCCTCCTCCCACCGGGCCGTCGCCCGGGCGAAGCCGAACTGCCGCGCGAACCGCGCGGCGCTCTCCTCCGTGACGTCTGAAAGGATCTCGAGCCTGGGATGCGCGCCGCCGAAGACTGCGCTGACATTGCGCCAGGCCATGGCGTGGCACTTGCCCATGAAACCCGTACCGATCAGGGCTATTCCAAGTTCTCTCTGCGGCATTGAAAACGACATTTCCCTCTCCCCTTTAAAGCGCGTCAAGGCGGCGCATCGGTCGCCTCGATCCTAGGATCGCTCCCGTTAAGATAGCCTTCGATCCTGGCCAGTTACGGCCTGCCGGCCAGCAGGTCCGGCGAACCGAAGCGCCTGACCCCGACGCAATGGCGTCGGTTCAGGGCCCATGCCCTGCCCGCGTCCCCGCAACTCGTCTGGCGATTCCGAAGGTCATCCCGAAGCGTTCGCGGCTATTTATACGGAAGTTGCCCGCGGCATCAACGTTGCCAAGGGTGCCGCGGCGATGGCGCATTGCCGAGCGGTTGTATCGCGTGTGCCAGCGACATTTTTCGCTGCAAAGTGCGGCAGGTGCGTCGTCGTGAGATGTTGCCATAGCCCAATCCTCCTTGAAGCAACATGGCACGGACGGGGTGAAAGTCGGCGCTTCCAGCAAGGCCGGCTCTCCTTGAGCAGCTGGACTGCGGGGAGCGGAGCGACACTCTACCTCAGGGCAAAGTAGATGAGCAGAATTCCGAGAATGATCGATCCGCCGACGAGGGCGGGCGCATAGATGAAATCCATGATCGGGCCTCCGGTGTTGTCGCCCTACCTAGGGCAGCTTGCCTAGACGTCCACCATTCGGTCCTTGCCTGACTGAGACGAGTATGCCGCCCCGACGGGCGTGGACGGAAGGAGCTGTTTTTATGCTGAGTGTGCAGGAAAACGAGGGCAAGAAAGCGCACGTTTCATGCCTCATGGAGAAACCCCCGGAGCGTGGCGGCGCCGTCCTTAAATTAAGATTGGAATAAACCGAAAACGAAGTTGTCCCGCACAGGCAAAGCTGTGGGAAACGAGACAATTTCGGAAAAAATCAAGCATAATCAATGCTTGAAAATGGAATGGTGCCCAGAAGAGGACTCGAACCTCCACACCCTTTCGGGTACCAGCACCTGAAGCTGGCGCGTCTACCAATTCCGCCATCTGGGCGACGGAGAGCCATGTACGGGTGTGACCTTCCCCTGTCAACAGGCTTTTTGAAGTTTCCGTGTCAGTCGCCAAAAAACCTTCACGGATCCGTCATGCGCAGTCTCAGTTCTCGCCGGTTTCGGACGCCTTGCGATCCACATGGCCAAGGTCGCGATCCGGATCGATCACGTCGCGCACCCGTTGTTTCAGCTCCTTCGGGCCGGGAAAACCGCCATCCCGCTTGCGCTCCCAGATGAGCGTTCCGTTCACCTGGATCTCGAAATTGCCGCCGGTGCCGGGAATCAGCGCCACCTCGCCCAGCGCATCGCCGAAAGTCTGCAGCAGCTCCTGCGCCATCCATCCGGCGCGCAGCAGCCAGTTGCACTGGGTGCAGTAAAGAATCGTAATGCGCGGTTTTTCCATCATGTTTTGCCTTCGGCCCGGGTCAATTCCGTCTCACAATAATGTCAACCGGAATGGTCAAGTTTTTGAACGCACGCATCTCGACAGACATGGCGTGAACGTCAATTTGGAGCTGCAGCGACGATGGTCGCATCGTTTTCATCGAAAAGAGGTTCCATGGCTCTTCAATCCACCACCCGCTCCCGCCTGATCATTCCGGCGCTCGCCCCTGTCTACACCTCCACCCACGAGATCGTTGAGACGGTCTTGCGGGTCGCGGCCGGCGTATTGCTGGTCACGCACGGTTTCGGCAAGATCACCAATCCCTTCGGCGCGGTCGGCATGGTCGAAAGCCTCGGTTTCTATCCGGGTGTCTTCTGGTCGCCTCTGCTCTCGGCCACGGAATTCTTCGGCGGCATTCTCGTCGCCGTCGGCCTCTTCACCCGCCCCGCCTCCTTCGCGGCAATGATCGTTCTGCTGGTCACCGTCTATTTCCACGGCATCGCCCAGAACCAGGGTCTCGCCGGCGCGGAGAAATCCATTCTCTGGGCGGCGATCTTCCTGTTCTTCGCGGTGCGCGGCGGCAACAGCCACTCGGTCGATGCCCGCCTCGGTCGCACGTTCTAAGTTTCGAGAAGGCTGGGCCGCTCCCGGGTTCAGCCTTTTCCCTCAAGCGCCAGCCGCACAACGGTGCCAAGATCGGCCTCGCCGTAACCAAGTGCCGCGGCGTTCCTGAAGCTCGCACGCGCCGCCTCGATGGCAGGCGTGGCAACGCCGAGATGCCCCGCGAGTTCGAGGACCACGCCCATGTCCTTCAACACGCCGGAGACCGGAAACCCGACCGCCTCCGTCTCGCCAAGAACGACCGGAAGCCGCGACCGCATGGCCGGGCTCGCAGCCGGACTGCCCGACAGGATCTCGATCATCTTGTCGCGCCCGAGCCCGGCCTTGCCGCCAAGTTCGATGGCCTCCTTCATGATCTGCCACAGACCCATCAGCATCATATTGTTGACGAGCTTTGCGGATGCGCCGTCGCCCAGCTTGCCGACGTGATGGATGCGGTTGGAAAGAACCTCTGCGACCGGCAGGAAGCGCCGAAAATCCTTCTCCGCGCCGCCGATATAAAGACCGACCGTGCCGGACAGCAGCATTTCCGGTCCACCGGAAACCGGCGCATCGAGCAGGGCGGCATCCGCTTCGGCCATCGCGCTTTCGTGGGCGCGCAGCGTCTCGGGGCTGACCGTACTGGTATCGACGATGAGCTTGCCGGCCGGATCGGCGGCGGCGAGTTCATGGAGCGTCGCGCGCACGGCTTCGTCATCGAGCAGCGCCAGAATGACGATATCCGAGGCTTCGAGAAGTGCCGCCAGATCGAGCGAGGCGGCGATCCCGAGGGCCGCAGCCTTGTCCGCGGAAAGGCCACTGCGGGTCCATCCCGTGACGGCAAGGCCTTGGGCTGCGAGGCGTCCCGCCATGGCGCTGCCCATCCGGCCGAGGCCGACGACACCAATCCGCTCTTTCGTCATGCGTTGATCCTGCTCATATCGTTACTGCCGGAGTTAAAGCAGAACACGTCGATCTCGTCTTCTTCATTTTGCATTGCGGGAGCATTGAGCAATATTTCATATTCGACGTCAGTAACCGTGAGGGAGCCCGGGCGGGAGATGAGCGAGATATTCGAGGGCGGCTGCTTCTGCGGCAAGGTCCGCTATCGCATGCATGGACGGCCGATGTTCATCCATTGCTGCCATTGCACCGATTGCCAGCAGCAGACAGGCGGCGCATTCGCCATCAATGCCCTGATCGAAACCGACCGGGTGGAAATCGTCGAGGGAGAGCCGGTCGCGGTGGTCATGAACACCGACAGCGGCCTGCCTCACGACATCTACCGATGCCCAGAGTGCCAGACGGCACTGTGGAGCGATTACGGCCGGCGCGGATGGATGCTGTTCGTTCGGGTCCAGACGCTGGAAAGGCGTGCGGAATTTTCCCCGGACGTGCATATCTTCACCCGCTCGAAAGTCGCCTGGGTGGGGCTGCCCGAAGGGGCCAATGTCTTCGAGAACTATTACAGTTCCAAGGCGATGTGGCCGGCGGAAAGTGTTGCCCGGCGCGAAACGGCGCGGATCAAGGCCGGGGCCAAACGTTGAAATGCCAACGAGTAATTTAAGAGGAGGAAAGATGGCAAGCGAGCGTGAAAAGATGGCGGCCGGCGAATGGTATTGCTGCCTTGATCCGGAACTCGATGCGCTCCGCGACAAGGCTCGGATTGCCGTCCATTCCCACAACACCATGCCGCCCACCGAGCGCGGCGCGATGTCGCCCTATCTGCACACGCTGTTCGGCGCCGCATCCGAAGCCTTTCTGGAGGCCCCCTTCCATTGCGCCTACGGCTTCAATGTCTTTCTTGGGCAAGGCGTCTACCTGAATGCCGGCTGCACCATACTCGATACCGCGCCGGTCAGGATCGGCGCCCGCTCGATGCTGGGGCCGGGCGTGCAGCTCTATTGCGCGGATCACCACCGCGACCCTGTGCTGCGCGCCGAAGGCCTGGAAATTGCCCGCCCGATCAGCATCGGCGCCGATGTCTGGGTGGGTGGCGGGGCAATCGTCCTCGGCGGCGTCACGATCGGCGACGGGGCGATCATCGGGGCTGGCTCGGTGGTGACGCGAGACGTGCCGCCGGGCGCCACGGTTGTCGGAAATCCGGCGCGGTTGATCACGCCGCGCGACTGATTTCAGAACATCACGCCGCGTAAAGATTGGATTCAGCATTTTTTGGTAATTTTCCGTTAGCAATTCCGCTCAGGGGTTCTCGACGGCAAGGGGCAGCCGTCTTTGTTGTTTTGCGTACGGGTTCTCAAATGCGTTTTTCGGCTGTACCAGCACTCCTCGTCACCTGCTTCGCCTTGGCGGGCTGCGCCTCGACATCCGGCCCGGAAGAACTGGCAGCCGGCGTCGCAACGCAGGAAAAGACGGGCTCCGTCGACCTGCCCGCCGCCCCCGTCCCGTCGGTCGGCATCGGCAAGACCTCGCGGATCAGCCAACAGGAGACATCCCTGCCGCCCTCGCACCAGCGGCAGGCACCGCCACAGCAGGATATCGCCTGGACCGGTCCCATGCCGGAGCCGCAAGCCTTCGTGCGGGAAACGACCGTCGGCATGCCGCTTCCCGCCGAACGGCCGGTCGCCATGCTGATGCCCGACAGGCCTGAACTGGGGCCGGCGCCCCGCAGAGGGCGCATGCAGATCTACAGCCGCCAGTTCCGGGACGCCAAGCCGATCAATTTCGGCAGGGTCTCGCCGAGAAGCTATGCGGTGCACGGCGTCGACGTGTCGCGCTGGCAGGGCGATATCGACTGGGCGAAGCTCCGGACGCAGGGCGCCAATTTCGCCTATATCAAGGCGACTGATGGCGGCGACCATCTCGACCCGATGTTCAAGACCAATTGGCGCCGGGCCAAGGAGGCCGGCATCAAGCGCGGCGCCTACCACTTCTTCTACTGGTGCCGCACCGCCGGCGAACAGGCTGACTGGTTCATCCGCAACGTGCCGCGCGATCCGGACGCGCTGCCGCCGGTCATCGACGTCGAATGGAACGGCGAATCGAACTGCAAGGCGAAACTCTCCCGCGCCCGCGTGCTGGAAAAGATGCAGGTCTTCATGGACAAGCTGGAGCGCTTTTACGGCCAGCGACCCATCATTTACACGGCGCCGGATTTCTACGAGGACAACCTCTCGGGCGAGCTCCTCAATTATCCCTTCTGGCTGCGCGCCGTCGCCCAGCATCCTTCCAAGGTCTACCCGGGCCGCAAATGGCTGTTCTGGCAATATTCCGGCTCCGGCCTGTCGCACGGCGTCGAAGGCAAGATCGACCTCAACGTGTTCCACGGTTCGGAAGAGCAGTGGCACAACTGGATCGGGCCGCGCACGACCCTGGCGCAGAATTGAGCGAGCGGAGAGCCGCTCCGCGTCTGCAACGTTCATTTCCGGCGACAAAGCTCGATTGACGGCTGTCGAGCCTTTCAAGGCAAACGGCCGAGCGCCCTTTCGAGGCTCTGAAAGATCCGCGGGTCCTGCGACTGTGCGACGTTGAAACGCAGGAAGCCCCCGGCCTCTTCGGACTGGCTGAAGACGTTGCCGGGGGCGAGCACGATATTGTCGGCAAGGCAGGCGCGTGCCACATCCGCCGCCTCTATCCCGTCCGGCAGGCGGCACCACAGAAACATGCCGGCCCGCGGCTGCAGCCAGGGCGTGATACCGAGCGATGCAAGCCGCATGGTGGTCGCCTCCATCGTCCGGGAGAGGCGGACGCGCAGTTCTTCCAGGTGTTTGCGGTAGCTGCCGTCGGTCAAAAGCGTGAGGACAAGTTCGGACGACAGCCGCCCGGTTCCGAAATTGGTGGCGATCTGCAGGTCGACCAGACCTTCGATCCATTCCGGTTTGGCGGCGATGAAACCGCAGCGCACCGAGGCCGACAGCGTCTTCGAAAAACTGCCGATATGCACCACGCGGTCCAGCCCGTCGAACGCAGCAAGCCGTGGCGCCGGCTCGTGTTCCAGATCGGCGAAGATATCGTCCTCGATGATCGTCAGGCCGGCGCGGTCGGCAAGTTTCAGAAGCCGGTGCGCCACGACGGGGGAGAGCGTCGCCCCGGTCGGATTGTGGATCCCCGAATTGGTGATGTAGAGCCGCGGCCTGTGCTCCTCCAGCGCCCGGCCGAAAGCCTCGATATCCGGCCCGACCTGGGTCATGGGCACGCCGATGATTTTTGCCCGATGGGCGCGCAGCAGGGCGTGAAAATTGAAATAACAGGGATCGTCGACCAGAACCGCATCTCCAGGCTCGATCAGGAAACGGCAGAGAAGGTCGATCGCCTGGGTGCCGGAATCGGAAAGGATGATCTGGTCCGGCCCCGCCGATATGCCGTGCTCGCCCATGCGGCGGGAGAGCAGTTGCCGCAATTGCGGCGAACCGAGCGGCGTGCCGTAGTCCGAAAGGTTCCGGCCCTCGCCGCGCGACAGGCTGCGCAAGGCGCGCCGGATCGCCGTCTCCGGCATCCAGGAGGACGGCAGCCAGCCACAGCCCGGCTTCAGGATATCGCCATCCTGCAGTGCCTGGCGCGATACCCAGAACGGATCGACTGCCCGGTCCAGCTTCGGGCCGATCTCGGAAAGCGATAGCGGCGCCAGCGGGCTCGACACGTAGAAACCGGACCCTGGCCGCGAGCGTATCAACCCCTCGGCCGCCAGCCGCTCATACGCCTCCACCACCGTCGAAGCCGAGACATGCATCGCCTTGGCGAAGGCTCGTACCGAAGGCAGCCGGGCGCCGGGCACCAGCCCGCGCCCCGCGATGCGGCTGCGAATCTCGGCCATGACCATCCCGATGCGCTGGCCGCCGCCCTTCTGATCCGCTTTTGCATCCACCGTACCGCTCCTTGGACCATAACGGTTTCTCGAAATTGTATTCCATTGTCTCTGGCGCCGCCATGGCTTTCGGCCGATAGGAGAAAAATTCCCAAGCAATGCGCGCGGACCATCGTCCAAAGGGAATGCCCGGACATGCAGGAGGTTTTCGATGAACAATACGGCAAGCGGCTGGATCAACGGTTTCGTTGGCATCTTGATCTTCAGCGGATCGCTTCCCGCCACCCGCATTGCCGTTGCGGATTTCGATCCGTTGTTCCTGACCGTCGCACGCGCCACGATCGCCGGCCTGTTGGCGCTTTGCCTGCTGCTGGCGTTTCGTGAAAAGCGTCCAGCCCGGTCCGACCTTCTGCCGCTTGCGGTCGTCTCGCTCGGCGTCGTCATCGGCTTTCCGCTGCTGACGGCCCTTGCGCTGAAGCACATCACTTCTGCGCACTCGGTCGTATTTGTCGGCCTCCTGCCGCTTGCGACGGCGATCTTTGGAGTAGTCCGGGGCGGAGAGCGGCCGCGACCCGTCTTCTGGTTCTTCTCCTGCGTCGGCAGTGCGATCGTTGCCGGCTTCGCGCTGTTTCAGGAAGAGGCCGCCTCCTCGGTCGGCGATCTGCTGATGCTGGGGGCGATCGTCGCCTGCGGGCTCGGCTATGCCGAAGGGGCACGCCTGTCGCGCAGGCTTGGCGGCTGGCAGGTCATCTCCTGGGCGCTGGTGCTCTCCCTGCCCGTCATGCTCACCCTGTCGATCGCCGTCCGTCCGGCCTTGCTTCCTGATCTCGGCAGCACGTCCTGGTTCGGCCTCGCCTATGTCTCGCTGTTCAGCATGCTGATCGGCTTCGTCTTCTGGTATCGCGGGCTGGCGCTCGGCGGCATTGCCGGTGTGGGCCAGTTGCAGCTTCTCCAGCCCTTTTTCAGCCTCACGCTGGCCGCCGTACTCCTGGGAGAAAAGGTCAGCCTCGGCATGTTCGCAGCGACGCTTGCGGTGGTTGCCTGCGTCGCGGGCGCCAAAAGATTTGCGCGTTAATTCGGCACAGATCGGCTCCGCCGTTCACGAAATCGGGAACCAAACGCGCATCGAGGCATTGTCCGCCTGCAGAAGGAGGAAGCAATCATGACTTTTGATCCCAATGACAGAAAGTTCGAGACCCGTGATCCGGACCTCCGGGCAACGGAAGTCCGCAGCAGTAGCAGCTCTTCGTGGGTGCCGTGGGTAGCCGTGATCGCCGTCATTCTGGTCGGCGCATTCGTATGGTCGCAGATGGGTGGTTCCTCGACCGACCCGCAGACCACGTCTTCGACCAATCCGCCGGTAACCGACAATTCGAAGTCGTCTCCGGCTCCGATGACCCCGGCAGCACCGCCGGCCAACAACGCCACCCCGGCAGCTCCGCCGGCTGGCGGCGCAACCGGCGGCACCGGCACGCAGCCGTAAGCCCTGCGCTCGAGATAGAGACAAAAAGCCGCCTGCCTTTTCGTGCAGGCGGCTTTTTCGTTGAAAAATCACCCGGGGCTACTTCGCCCGTCGGGTTCGATTATTCGCCAAGATCAACCGGCTGAGCCTGCACGGTCTCGTCCGGCGCTGCCTGCGGCCAACGCTGCAGTGCTTGCCGTCCGATATCGGTCAGCCCATAGACACCCTTGTCGATACGCTCGAACCAGCCGTAATAGTTTGCCCGCAATATCGCGCCCGCGGTGGCTGCCGCCTCTTTCAGATCGCGCGGACGAAGCGGCCCGCCCGCAAGCGCCGAAGCGCAGGCGAGCGCCTGCTGCCGGTAGGCGGTCATGACGGGGATCTTGGTGCTGCCGCCGACGGCCGGATCGCCGCGCCGCTTGCGATGTTCCTTGACAAGCCGGGTCCGCCGTTTCGGATTGGTGCGCGGCATCGGCGAGACGGAACTGACGAGAACGCTCACCTCACCCTGATCCGAAACGCCGAGCATGCCGATCCCGAGCCGGCGGCAGAGATCGCGATATCGCCTGTCCGCCTCGCGCCCTCGCCCCTTTGCCGAAACCCGGGCGGCGATCCAGACCTCGTCCGAAACCCCTGCCCTGTCGACCGCCTGCAGGATCAGTTCGAGATTAAAGGTCAGCTTGAGTTCGCAGATGACGACGACCGGCGGATCCGCTTCGCTCAGCCCCACCAGATCGCAACCGCCGACCTCCCCCTTCACCTCGTATCCGAAGCTTTCCAGGAAGGTTTTGATGGGGAGATAAAGCGAAGTTTCCATGCGGTCCGGCGGCCGTGAATCAGTCGGCAGAGATTATCACATCATCCCCACCTGCGCCGCGTGCAGTCGGGTATAGGCGCCGCGCCTGGCGATCAGGTCCTGGTGCGTGCCCTGTTCGAGGATGCCGTGGCCGTCGATGACGACGATGCGATCGGCGCCCTTTATGGTGGCGAGGCGGTGCGCGATGATCAGGGTGGTGCGGCCCTGCGAGAGTTCGGCGAGCGAGCGCTGGATGGCGCGCTCCGTCTCCGTATCGAGCGCCGAGGTCGCCTCGTCCAGGATCAGGATCGGCGGGTTCTTGAGGAACATGCGGGCGATCGCGACGCGCTGCTTCTGGCCACCCGACAGCTTGACGCCGCGCTCGCCGATCACCGTATCGAGACCTTCCGGCAGGCCGGCGAGCATTTCTTCCAGCCGGGCACGCCGTGCCGCCTCTAGAATATCGGCTTCGCTCGCGCCGAGGCGACCGTAGGCGATGTTTTCGCGGATCGTGCCGCCGAACAGGAAGACGTCCTGCTGGACGATGCCGATCTGCTGGCGCAGCGATACCTTGGTCATCCTGCGGATATCGATGCCGTCGATCGTGATGTTCCCGCCACCGATCTCGTAGAACCGCGGCAGGAGCGAGCAGATCGTCGTCTTGCCGGCACCCGAGGGGCCGACGAAAGCGATCGTCTCGCCGGCACGGATCGAGAGGTTGACGTTTTGGAGCACGGGCTTGTCCGGGCTGTAACCGAACGAGACGTTCTCATAGGCGATTTCGCCCTTGAGGTGATCGATATCGATCGCTTGCGGCGCGTCGGCAATATCCGGCTCCGTGTCGATCAGTTCGGTGAAGCGGCGGAACCCGGCAATGCCCTTCGGATAGGTCTCGATCACCGAGTTGATCTTCTCCACGGGGCGGAAGAACACGCCGACCAGAAGCAGGAAGCCGATGAACCCGCCGGCGGTCAGGTCGCCCGAAAGCACGAAATAGGCGCCGGCGATCATCACCACCATCTGGGTCAGCCGCATGCTCATGTAGCTGAGCGAACTGCTCGCCGCCATCAGCTTGTAGGCCTCGAGCTTGACGCGCCGGTAGTTCTGGTTGTCCTGTTCGAAAAGCTTGCGTTCGTGGCTTTCGTTGGCGAAGGCCTGCACGACGCGGATGCCGCCGACATTCTCCTCGATACGGGCGTTGAAATCCCCCACGCGCTGGAACAGCCGACGGAAATTATGGGTCATGCGGCCGCCGAAATGGCTGGTGACCCAGGCCGTCAGTGGAACGACGACGGCGGTGATCAGCGCCAGCTGCCAGTTGACCGAGAACATCAGGGCAAGCGCGCCGATGAAAGTCATGATGGCGATGAACAGGTCTTCCGGACCGTGATGGGCGACTTCGCCGATCTCTTCCAGGTCCTTGGTGAGCCGTCCGACGATATGACCGGTCTTCTGGTTGTCGAAATAGCTGAACGAAAGTTTCTGCAGGTGATTGAAGGCGGCGCGGCGCATATCCGTCTCGATATTGATGCCGAGCATGTGGCCCCAATAGGTGACGATCGCCATCAGGCCGGTATTGATCGCATAGATGACCAGAAGTGCTGCCGAGGCGAGCAGGATCAGCAGCCATTCCTGGCTCAGCAGCAGTCGGTCGACGAACAGCTTCACCGCCATCGGAAAGCCGAGTTCGAGCACGCCGGATACGATCGCGCAGCCGAAATCGAGGATGAACAGACCGCGATAGGGACGATAATAGGCGAAGAAACGGCGAAGCATCGGACACTCTGTGAAAATCAATAGATGAGCAACAGGAGCAAGTTTTAGAACCGCTTAACCGGGTTCTCCGGCGAGGTAAACCATCGTTCTCGTGTCGCCGGCATAATGGATGTGACGACAAATATCAGGCGCGGCGGCTGCGCAACAGGGTGCGGGCGGAAGTATGCGGTTCGGCCAGCTGATCGGCCTCCAGCGAGGCAAACAGCCAGTCGATGAACACCCGCACGATCGGCGCCGAACGCATGGCCGCACGGCAGGCGACGTAAAAGGCGTCGTTGGCCGGAACGCTGAGGTCGAACGGCACGACCAGTTCGCCGCGCGCGATCATCTTGCTGGCTGTGATCGTGTCGCCGAGCGCTATCCCCTGCCCGTGCAGCGCCGCCTCGGTCGAAAACCGGGCGTCGCCCATGAAATATTGCTGCCGGCGCGGCAGGTCGACGGCGTCCGCTGCGGAAAGCCAGGTGTTCCATTCGCGCCCGTCCGCATCGCCATGCAGGAGGATATGATCTTCCAGGTCGCGCACCGAGCGCAGCGGCCGGCTGTTAAGCAGGGTGGGGCTCGCCACCGGAAAGAGCTGCAGGTTGCTCCAGAGCCGCGTCCAGGCATCCGGCCAGTTGCCGTCGCCATAAAGGACGGCGACATCGACATCCGAGGAATGCAGCACGGCGGGATCGTTGGAAGCGGAAAGCTTCAGCCGCACGTCCGGAAACTGCTCGGTGAAGGAATTGAGGCGCGGCACGATCCAGAAAGAGAGTAGAGCCGGCACGCAGGTGATCGACAGTTCACCTGACGTCGCCGGCCGTTTCATCTGCGCGGTCGCGGCGGCGATCTCGCCGAAGGCCTGGCTGACTGCGGGCAGGAGGAGTGCACCCTCCGAGGTGAGCTTTAGTCGTTTGGCGCCCCGCTCGAACAGAGAGACCTTCAGCGATCCCTCGAGCGCCTTGATCTGGTGGCTGACGGCGCCATGGGTGACGTTGAGCTCGCGTGCCGCCGCCGAAACCGAGCCACGACGGGCCGTCGCCTCGAAGGCGCGCAACGGGTTGAGGGGTGGCAGGCGGTTGGTCATCTTGGTCCCCAGATCGATCGTTGGATTGATCTTAAGTGTGAGTTTTTCTCACAATGACAGCTAGAACAATCTCAATTGCTTTTCCACCCGCACCTGACGGATAATGATGAAAACAAGGGCGGGAAGCCCCGGCGGAACAAAAATTAGGCTGCATGCAAGCAGTTCTGCAGACAGGTGAGGCGATCATGACATTCGACGCGAAGAAGCTCGGCGAACTGCGCGCAAAATATCTCGACAGCCCCGGCGGCGAGATCTTCGATCCGAAATTCAAAAAGGTCGGCGAGAAGATCTTCGACAAATCCGGCACCCGCGTTGCACCCTACGCCGGAATTCCGACGCTCCTCGATGCGCCCTACAGGCCGCTCCCCGCGGAAAACCCGGATTTCGGCGACCTGCAGGTGGCGATGATCGGCATGCCGATGGATCTCGGCGTTACCAACCGGCCGGGCTCGCGCTTCGGGCCGCGGGCATTGCGCGCCATCGAGCGCGTCGGCCCCTACAACCATGTGATGGAATGCGCGCCGACCCATGAACTGCGGGTAGCCGATATCGGCGACGTGGCCTTCCGCAGCCGCTACCGGCTGGAAATGAGCCATGACGACATCGAAAAGCGCGTGGGCCAGATCGTCGATGCAGGCGTGCTGCCGCTTTCGGTCGGCGGCGACCACTCGATCACCCATCCGATCCTGAAGGCGGTCGGCAAAAAGCGGCCGGTGGGCATGATCCATATCGACGCCCATTGCGATACGAGCGGCTTTTTCGACGAGACCAAGTTCCATCATGGCGGGCCGTTCCGCAACGCGGTGCTGGACGGTGTGCTCGACCCGACCCGTACGATCCAGATCGGCATCCGTGGCGCGGCCGAATATCTCTGGGAGTTCTCCTACGAATCCGGCATGACCGTCATCCATGCGGAGGAAGTGACCGGAATGGGCATTCCGGCTATCATCGAGAAGGCGAAGAAGATCGTCGGCGACGGCCCGACCTATGTCTCCTTCGATATCGACAGCCTCGATCCGAGTTTTGCACCCGGTACCGGCACTCCGGAGATCGGCGGTCTCACCACCCGCGAAGTGCTCGAACTGATCCGCGGCCTCAAGGGCATCAACATCGTTGGCGGCGACGTGGTCGAGGTCGCGCCGCAATATGACGCGACCAACAACACCGCCCATGCGGGCGCCCAGATATTATTCGAAATTTTGAGCCTTATGGTCTTCAGCCCTTCCGTGAAGGGCCGCGACTGACATAAACTGCAGACAACAAGGGAACGCGCCAGCCGCGCGAAGCACCGGCGGGCCTAAAAAACAAAGGAGAAAATCATGCGTGACATTCTGAACGCCAAACTCGGCCGCCGGAGCGTGCTCGGCGCCGGCCTGGCAGGCGCTTCCATGCTGGCCATGCCTTCGGTGCTGCGCGCCCAGGACAAGTCGCTCAAGGTCGGCGTCTATGGCGGCTTCTTCAAGGATTCGTTCGACAAGAACATCTTCCCGGACTTCACCAAGGCGACCGGCATCGCCATCGAATCCGTGGCCGAGCCGACCGGCGAAGCCTGGCTGGTACAACTCGAACAGGCCGCCAAGGCAGGTGCCGCCCCAGCCGACATCTCGATGATGTCGCAGGTCGCGATGCTGAAGGGCCAGTCGACCAACCTCTGGGCGCCGCTCGATCTCGGCAAGATTCCGAACTCGAAGAACCTCATCGAGCGCTTTGTCAACAAGTATCCAGACGGCAAGGTCGCCGGCATCGGCGCCGTCTCCTGGTACATCACGCTGGTGACCAATACGCAGGTCTACAAGGAAGCCCCGACCTCCTGGGCCGCCCTTTGGGACAAGGCGAATGCCGACAAGCTCGGCCTTTTGGCGCTGGTCTCCAACTCCTTCCTGCTCGAAGTGACGGCGAAGACTTATCTGGGCGGCACCAAGGCGCTCGACACCGAGGAAGGCATCATCAAGGCGCTCGAAAAGCTCTCGGAAGTGAAGCCGAACGTCCGCCTCTGGTACCGTGACGAAGCACAGTTCGAACAGGCGCTGAAGTCCGGCGAAATCCCGATGGGCCAGTATTATCACGACGTCACCGGCCTTGCCGCCTCGCAGGGCAGCCCGGTGCGCTCGACCTTCCCGAAGGAAGGCGGCATCCAAGACTCCGGCTGCTGGGCGCTGTCGCGCGCTTCGAAGAAGACAGAGGAAGCGCATACCTTCATCAACTACATGTGCCAGCCGGCAATCCAGGCGACCCTGTCGCGCAAGGTCGGCACCTCGCCGACCGTCAAGCGTGACTTGCTCGACCTCACGGCGGAAGAATTCGCTTCGGTCTCCTCGGACATCGATCCGATCATCCCCCGCTACGATCTCTACCAGACCAAGTCCGACTTCCTGAACCAGAAGTGGACGGAGATGATCGCGGGTTGATCGTAGATTGGCGTTCAAAGGCTGCCCCTCACCCTAACCCTCTCCCCGCTCGCGGGGAGAGGGGACGTGCCCAACGCCAAGTTTGCGATAACCGAGACGGTGCGGCATATTCCTTCTCCCCGCGAGCGGGGAGAAGGTGGCGGCAGCCGGATGAGGGGCACTAGCCCCGCCAAAGAAGCGCGGAGACCGAATGTCCGGATTGAACCTCAGCCACGTGACGAAGCAGTTCGGCACCTTTACCGCCGTCAACGACGTGAGCCTGTCGGTGCCCGACGGCACGTTCGTCTGCCTGCTCGGCCCTTCCGGCTGCGGCAAGACCACGCTGATGCGGATGATTGCCGGCCTCGACCTGCCGACCGGCGGTTCGATCGAGCTCGCCGGCGCCGATATCACGAAGGTGCCGACCCACAAGCGCGACCTTGGCATGGTCTTCCAGTCGCTGGCGCTTTTCCCGCATCTGACGGTCGGCGAGAACATCGCCTACTCGTTGCGCATCCGCGGTGTTGCGAAGGACGTGCAGAAGAAGCGTGTTGATGAACTGCTGGCGATGATCCACCTGCCGGGCTTTGCGGACCGCTCCGTGGCGAAACTCTCCGGCGGCCAGCGGCAGCGCGTGGCGATCGCCCGCGCGCTTGCGATCTCGCCAAAGCTTTTCCTACTCGACGAGCCGCTCTCGGCGCTCGACGCGAAGCTGCGCGAGGCGATGCAGGTGGAACTGCGCCAATTGCAGCAGCGGCTCGGCATCACCACCATCGTCGTGACCCATGACCAGCGGGAGGCGATGACCATGGCCGATACGGTTGTCGTCATGAACGGCGGCGAGATCCGCCAGGCGGCCCCGCCGGTCGATATCTACCGTCGCCCGGCCGACAGTTTCGTCGCCGATTTCATCGGTCAGACCAACCTCCTGCCGGTCGTGCCCGACGGCGCCGGCCGCGCCAGCGTGCTCGGCGAAGTGGTCGAGGGTATCGCGCTCCCCGCTGGCGCTGCAAAAGGCACGCTGTCGGTGCGGCCGGAAGATGTGCAGCTGACCGCCCCCGGCCATGGCGCGATTTCCGGCACCGTCACCTTCGTCCGCGATCTGGGCGGCGCCATCGAAACCTTCGTGGAGGCGGGCGGCACTCAGGTGATCGCAGTGTGCTCGCCACGCAACCGGCCGGATGTCTCGGTCGGCCAGAATGTCGGCATCCGGCTTGATCCAGCCACCAGCGTGGTGCTCGCCAGATGAGACGCGAACCGCCGCAGCGTCTTGCCCATTACGGCCCGCTTTTCTTCCCGGCGGGCATGCTGACCGTGTTCTTCGTGGTGCCCTTCGCCACTATGATCGCCGTATCCTTCTTTCAGCGGCAGCAGGGCGGCTTTTATACGCCCGCCTTCGTATTCGACAATTACGCCCGTTTCCTCAGCCTGTTCTTCGGCAAGGTTCTGGGCTTCTCGTTGTTCCTCGCCGTCGCGGTCGCCGTCGCCTGCGTGGTGATCGGCATTCCCTTCACCTACCTGCTCTCCCGCTCGGCGCGAAAGATCCAGATCGTCTGGCTGGTGGCATTGCTCTCCATCCTGTCGCTGTCGGAAGTGATGATCGGCTTTGCCTGGTCGACGCTGTTTTCCCGCACCGCCGGCATCACCAACCTGTTCGTCTGGTTGGGGCTGATGGCACAAGCCCAGGCGCTGACCCCAAGTTTCGGCGCGGTCATGACCGCTATGACCTATCAGGCCTTCCCCTACACGGTGCTCGTCCTCTATCCGGCGCTGGTGCGCCTCGACCCGACGCTGACCGAAGCGGCCCGCACGCTCGGCGCCTCGCCGGTCAAGGCCTTCTTCACCGTCGTCGTGCCGGCCCTGCGCAATACCATACTTGCAACGCTGATCATGGTGTTCATCTTCGCGCTCGGCTCCTACCTGCTGCCGCAGCTTCTCGGACGGCCGCAGCACTGGACGCTCTCGGTTCTGATCACCGACCAGGCGATCTACCAGTCGAATATGCCGTTCGCAGCCGCCATGGCCGTTTTCCTCGTGCTGGTGTCGCTGGCGCTGGTGGGCCTGGCGCTTTACGCCGGACAGCAGAGGCAAGCAAAATGACCGCATTACGCCGCCTGTTCTTTGTCGTCGTTGGCCTGTTCCTGGCTTTGCCGCTGATCGTCGTCGCCGGCGTCTCGATCAATGCGCGCCAGACGCTCGCCTTCCCGCCGCAGGGTTTTTCGCTCTCCTGGTATGGCCAGATTTTTACCAATTCCGAATGGCGCAATGCGCTGATCGCCTCGCTGACGCTTGCCGCCTCCTCGGCCTTGCTGGCCCTGCTGATCGCCCTGCCGCTCGCCTGGTTTTTGTGGCGGCGCATCGCGCCCTGGGCGAACATTTTTCAGCTTCTCGGCGTGGCACCCTTCACCTTGCCGCCGGTGATCACGGCACTCGGGCTCCTCACCTTCTGGGCAACGACCGGTTTCTACGGCCAGGCCTGGACGGCGGTGATCAGCCACGGCATCTTCTTCGTTACCCTGCCGCTGGTGACCCTGTCGCTCGGCTTTTCGGCGATCGACCGCTCACTGGTGGAAGCGGCCGCCACCATGGGCGCCGACGACCGGGTGGTGTTCCGCACCGTCGTGCTGCCGCTGATCCTGCCCTATCTCGTCTCCGGTTACGCCTTCGCCTTCGTTCTGTCGCTGAACGAATATATTGTTGCCTACATGACCGTCGGCTTCACCATGGAAACCCTGCCGATCAAGATCTTCAACGCGCTGCGCTACGGCTACACGCCGACCATGGCCGCGGTGACGGTGCTGTTCCTGGTGATCGCGGCGGTCGTCTTCGGCCTGGTGGCCCGCTTCGGCGACCTGCCGAAATTGCTCGGAGCCATGTCGGACGAGCGTTAAGGGAATAAGCCCATGAAGATCGCCGGTTTCCAGATGCAGCCCGTCGTCGGTGACGTCGAGGCCAATCTCGCCAAGATCGAAGCGGCGGCCGAACAGGCCGTTGCCAAGGGCGCCGCTCTGCTGATCGCCCCGGAACTGGCGCTGACCGGTTATGGCGCGGCGGAAAAGTTTCCCGATCTCGCCACGCCCGCGCACGGCCCGGTAACTGACCGACTGTCGGAGATCGCCGCGAAACATGGCTTGGCGATCGTCGCAGGTTTTGCCGAACAGACCTTCGAAAACACCTTCAACAGTGCCTTCTTCACCGACGGCATGGGCCAGACGGCGGTCTACCGCAAATGCAATCTTTACGGTCCCTACGAGCGGAAATGGTTTCGGCAAGAGGACCGTCGCCAGGTTCTGGTGACGCTCGGCGGCGTGAGGATCGGTTTCCTGATCTGCTACGATGTCGAGTTTCCGGAAAACGTCCGGCAGCTGGCGAAGGGCGGCGCCGATCTCGTGGTGGTGCCGACGGCGCTTCCGACCGGCTGGTCCGGGGCCTTCATCGCCGAGCACATGATCCAGGTCCGCGCCTTCGAGAACCAGGTTTTTGTCGCCTATATCAATCACAGCGGCGCCGACGGCCTGTTTTCCTATGCCGGCCTGTCCAGGATTGCGGCGCCGGACGGCAAGCTGATTGCGGAAGCGCCCGCCGAGGGCGAGGCCCTGATCATCGCCGAGGTCGATCCCGCCGCCTACCTCCAGTCGCGGGCGGAAAACACCTATCTCTCCGATCTTGTCTGATTTCCAGGCCGTAAAGCCTCTCTCTCCGTACGACCTTAGCAAACCGCCATTTCTTTGATAATGTTGTACGGCATTCGGCGTTGTAGCGGTCCGGGGGGAGGTATGACACGCATTTTCCGGGCGCCGGCCTTCTATATTCAAGGCTCGGGAGCCCTCAGCCAGCTTGGAGAAAAGGCAGCGACCCTCGGCCGGTCGGTCGTGGCGATCTGCGATTCGGCCGTGCTTCCCCTTGTCGAAAAGGATCTGGTCGAGACGCTGAACCGGCAGGATATTTCACCGACCGTCATCCCCTTCGATGGGGCCGTCACCCACCGGGAAATGGACCGATTGGCCGAACTGGTGCGCGCGAAGGGCGGCGAAGTGGTGGTCGGCATCGGCGGCGGCCGCACTCTGGATGTCGCCAAGGGTGCCTCGCGCCGCACCGGCCTGCCCTTCGTCAGCGTGCCGACGGTCGCCTCCACGGATGCACCATCGACCCGCGGCATCGTCATCTACGACGACCAGCACACGATGATCGCTGTCGAGCAGATGGACGAGAACCCCGCCTTCGTGATCGTCGATACGGCGATCATCGCAAAGGCCCCTGCCCGGCTGCTGCTCGGCGGCATCGGCGATGCGCTGACGGCGAAATTCGAGGCGGAAGGCGCCTGGAAGGGCACGGGCCTTTCCAAGCAGGGCACGCGGCCACTGAAGACAGGCGTTATGCTCGCCGATATCTGCTACCGCATGTTGCTCGAACACGCGCCGGGCGCCATGCGCGTGGCCGGTACCGGAGAGGTGACGCCGGATCTCGAAGCCGTCGTCGAAGCGATCCTCTGGCTCAGCGCCGTCGCCTTCGAAAATACCGGTCTCTCCGTCGCCCATGCCGTTGCGACCGAACTCGGCGCGATCGAGCCGGTTCGGAAACAATCCCTGCATGGCGAGCATGCCGCCTATGGCACACTGGTGCAGGCCCTCGCCGAGGGCCGAACGGAAGACGAGCTCGAGACGCTGTTTTCCTTCTATGACGAGATCGGCATGCCGCGCCGGCTTTCGGCGCTCGGTCTGCCGGAAGCCGGCGAGGCGGCGATCGATAGTCTTGCCGCCCGATGCGCGAAAAGCCCCTTCCTGGTCAATCAGGAGCGGATGCTCGATGCGAACGACCTCGCCGCCGCCTTCCGGGCTGTGGAAAACTACGCTTAAAGTAGGCTCGACCTACTGCAAATATAAATATAATTGTCTGGGAACACAGGGGATTTAGGATGCCGTCAGATAAGGCCAAGGCGCCGGAGGAGTGGACCCAGCGCCGCATTCAGTCGATCGAGGTCGGCTTTCAGGTCATCCGCGCGATGGAAGCGGCCAACGGCCCGCTGCCGCTGCGCGATATCGCCGCCGCCGCCGGCATGCCGCCCAGCAAGGCGCATCTCTATCTCGTCAGTTTCGTCAAGGAAGGCGTGGCCTTCCAGGATCCGGTCACAGGCCATTACGGGCTTGGCCGTTTCGCGATCCAGCTCGGCCTGTCGGCTATCCGCCAGCTTGATGTGGTCGAATTCGCGCGTGAGGAACTCGCAGCACTGCAGCGCACCGCCGGTTTCGCCACCTATCTTTCCCTCTGGGGCGATCGCGGCCCGGGCATCGTCTCCAAGGTGGATGGCGAGCGGCAGGGGTCGCTTGCCGTGCGCCTCGGCTACGTGCTCCCGCTTCTGACCTCGGCGACCGGTCAGGTCTTCCTCAGCTATCTCGACGAGAGCGAGACCATGGCGGTGCGCCAGGACGAGATCGCCGCAGCCAAGCGGGATGCGGCGGACGACAAGGCCTCGCTTGCGCCACGCATCACAACCGCCAAGGACATCCAGAACATCATCGAGACCGTGCGCAAGCAGGGGCATGCGATGACCGTCAACAGTATCAACTCAAGTTTCGCGGCCATCGCCGCACCCGTCTTCGACTATAGCGGCCGGATCGTTGCGACCATGACCGTGCTCGGCTCGGACAAACAGCTCGCCGGCCCCCGCAAGAAGCCAACCATCGAAGCCCTGCTGGCCGCCGCGCACCGGCTTTCCGAACGGCTGGGCGCGCCGGGCCGGGGTACGAAGAGAGAGGACGACGTTACACCGCCGGCGACGCCTAAGCCGACGCGGGCGAAAAGTAGCGCGGGGCGGTGATCAATTAAGGCGGGAACCTTCATTCTCTGCAAGAAAACCCTCCCGCATGCTGGCCCTCGCTCCACAAGGGAGGAGATTTAAGATCACCTGTCCCTCTTCGTCCCTTGAAGACCCCAGGGTGGCTGCGTTGCTGACCTCCGAGAGGGGAAACCAGTTTCCTTCGGTGCCTGCCAAACAATTGACGCCCTCAAAATAATTAGTATACCTTACGATCCATGGCTGGAGGAGCCAAGGAGGAAGATTTCATGCACGAGATCGATGCAGCCACCGTTGCGAAACGGGAGGAGTTTTACGCCCGGATCAGGCCTCACAACATGGCGCCCCTCTGGGAAGTGATGAAGGGCATGCTGCCTCCGGAGCCAACCTCCAAGGCACAGGCGCATCGCTGGCGTTACGACGATATCCGCCCGCTGATCCTCGAATCCGGCAGCCTGCTCACTGCGGAAGAGGCCGAGCGCCGGGTGCTGATCCTCGAAAACCCAGCTTTCCCGGCCCAGTCGCGCGCCACCTCGACGCTCTATGCCGGCATCCAGATCATCATGCCGGGCGAAGTGGCGCCCGCCCACCGTCATACGCCTTCTGCTCTGCGCTTCATGCTGGAAGGCTCAGGCGCCTATACGACTGTCGGAGGCGAGCGCACCCGCATGGCGTTCGGCGATTTCGTCATCACTCCCGTCTGGGCCTGGCATGACCACGGCAATGACGGCACAGACCCGGCCGCCTGGCTGGACGGTCTCGACGTGCCGATGATCGCTTTCTTCGAAGCCGTGTTCCGCGAGGATTCCGACGACACCGAACAGGAACTCCTTCGGCCGGAGGGTGACTCGCTTGCCCGTTTCGGCTCCGGCATGCTGCCGATCGGCGGCACCAGCCCCTATGGCCAGACGACGCCGATCTTCAACTATCCCTATGAACGCAGCCGCGAGGCGCTGTATCGAGCCTCGCGCGGCGAAGCGGTCGATGCCCATATCGGCACGACGCTGCGTTATGCCAATCCGCTCGACGGTGGCTGGACGATGCCGACCATGTCCGCCTGGCTCAGCCATTTCCCGAAGGACATGGAAACGGCGAAGATCCGTTCCACGGACCACATCGTCATGTGCATCGCCGAAGGCACGGGCTCGATCACCATAGGCGCGAAAACCTTCGACTTCGGACCGAAGGACGTGATCGTCGTGCCCGGCTGGTCGTGGCGCTCGTTCAAGGCGAACGAGGATGTCGTCGTATTCTGCTTCTCCGACCGCGTGGCCCAGGAGAAGCTCGGTTATTTCCGCGAAGACCGCACCCGCGTCTGAGCGAACACCAGGATCAGGGAGAGAGATCATGCGTTTTTGCCGCTATGACGATAATCGTCTCGGCGTGGTCGTCGGCGATCAGGTGAAGGACGTCACCAGCGTCCTCGACCGCTTGCCGAACTACCGTTACCCCTTCCCGCATGGCGACCAGTTCATGGGGCATTTCGCCGAGTTGCGCCCCGTCATGGAAGAAATGGCAAAGACCGCGCCTTCGAAGCCTCTGTCGGATGTCGCGCTGCTGAGCCCGATCGCCAATCCCGGCAAGATCGTCGGCGCGCCGGTCAACTACCGGCTCCATCTCGACGAAGTGCTGGACAGCGACCAGCTGCATCACGGCATGAAGATCAAGCCGATCGCCGAGGCCGGCGTGTTCCTGAAGGCGGTGAGCTCGCTGATCGGCCCCTCGGAAGGCGTCGTCGTCGACTGGGCCGACCGCCGCACCGACCACGAGATCGAACTTGCCGTCATCATCGGCAAAAAGGCCTTTCGCGTCTCGGAGGCGGATGCGCTGGATTACGTCGCCGGTTATGCGATCTGCTACGACATCACCATCCGTGGCCCGGAAGAGCGCAGCTACCGCAAGTCGCTCGATACGTTCAGCGTGCTCGGCCCCTATGTGGTGACCGCGGACGAGATCCCGAACCCGAACAATCTCGACTTTGAGCTGACGATCGGCGGCGAGAGCCGCCAGAAGTCGAATACCAACATGCTGATCTTCAACGTCCAGAAGCTGATCGAATTTGCCAGCAAGGCGTATACGCTCTATCCGGGCGACATCATCATGACCGGCACGCCGGAAGGCGTCGCCCCGATCGCCCCCGGCGATGTGATGCACGGCACGTTCGAAGGCATCGGCTCGATGGACGTGAAGGTCTATGGCAACTGGGACAGGAAATGAGTTCGGAACCGAATACGCCTGAGGGGGAGGATGGCCGTGCCGTCCTTCTCGACGGTGTTGTCGGCATCCGCATCCGCCGCCTGCAGTCGCTGTTCGGCAGCCATTGGCAGAACTGGTTCAGGGTCCGCTCGCTTGCTGTCACGCCTGTACAGGGTGGCGTGCTGCTGCTGATCCGCCGTTACCCCGGCATCAGCCAGATCGCGCTCGCCCGGCGGCTGCGCATCGAACCGCCGACGCTGGTCCAGACGCTCACCCCTCTGATCGCCCAGAAACTCGTCGAACGCGACCGCGCTGCCGATGACGGCCGCGTCTACGAACTGCGGCTTACCAGGGCCGGGCTCGATGCCGCAGCCCTGGTGGAGAGTTCGACGCCGCAGCACGAGGCGGATCTGCTGCGGTTTCTCTCCGTGGAGGAGAGGCAGGTTTTTTTGGCGCTGCTGGACAAGGCGATCGCCGGAGCAGAGGCCGCGATCGAGGAGCAGGAGAAGGCGGAGTAGCGGGAGCTTGATACAGATACCCACTGCTGCCGTAATTCTCCCTTCCTTCATGGAGAGCCATTTCAACCTCTCCCCGGTTACCCTACCTCTCCCCCGTCATCCTCGGGTCGAGCCCGAGGATGACGGCAGCGGTTGGGGTAAGCCGTTGCATCAACTCAGCCAGCTGCCATTTCCATCAATCCCTGTGGCCTCTGTTGCCATCCTTATAGCGCAACCTCCCATTTCCCCGATTGCCACATAACAGGCGACCTGATACGTCTTTCCATGCATCTGGGAGGAGCGGCATCATGCGGTCATGGAAGGTATTCGAGGCGTCGGAAGTGTTGCGGCAGGCGGAGGAGGCGAACCCGCAGCCAACGGGGAGCGAAGTCGTGGTTTCGGTGTCCCATTGTGGCCTCTGCCATTCGGACCTGACCCTGTGGAAGGGCGTTTTCGACATGGGCGACAAAAAGGTGTCGATCGACAGTATCGGCATGAAACACCCGCTCACCCTCGGCCATGAAATCCTCGGCACCGTTACCGCCATCGGCCCGGACGTCACCGGAGTCGAGATCGGCGATGTCAGGCTCGTCTATCCCTGGCTCGGTTGCGGCGAATGCGAAGCCTGCCGCGCGGGCCAGGAAAATCTCTGCATGCAGGGCCGGCCGCTCGGCATGCGAAGGCCCGGCGGTTTCGGCAGCCATGTCGTGGTGCCGCACAGCCGTTATCTCATCGACATCGGCGGTCTCGACCCGGCGCTTGCCGCGACCTATGCCTGTTCGGGCCTCACCGCCTATTCGGCGATCAGGAAAGCCATGCCGGTCGCGCCCGACGAGGCCATCGTCGTGGTCGGCGCCGGCGGGCTGGGCCTCAGCGGCATCGTTATCCTCAAGGCGCTCGGGCACCGGAACATCGTCGTCGCCGACGTCTCGGAAGAGAAGCTGAAGATCGCCGCGGATGCCGGCGCCCACAAAACCGTGCTTGCGACCGGCGAGGACGTGACGAAAAACCTCGTCGATGCGGTGGGCCGGCCGGTGCGCACCATCATTGATTTCGTCAACAACAGCCAGACAGCGGCCTTTTCCTTCCCGGCGCTGGCGCGGGGCGGCCGCATCATCATGGTCGGCATGTTCGGCGGCCAGCTGACGGTCCCGACCATGCGCATGGCGCAGGGGGGCTTGAGCCTGATCGGCAGCATTACCGGCACGCTGCAGGAACTGCGCGATCTGGTGGAACTCGCAAAAAGCGGAAAACTCGACGCCATCCCCTACGAGGCCGTGCCGAAATCATCGATCAATGACGCGATGAGCCGGCTGTCCAAGGGGGCCGTCAAGGGACGTATCGTTCTCAAGGAGGAGCCTGCGTGACAGAGCCACGGGCCGAAATGATCGAAGCCCCGATGATCGAGGTCTGGCGCGGCAGCGTGCGCCAGTGGGAAGTGGACGAGAACGCCCACTGGAACACCCAGTATTATGTGGCCCGTGCCAACGAGGGCCTGGCGGTGCTCTTCGGCTTCAACGGCCTGCCCGGCCTGTTCTCGCCAACGTCGGCGACGACGATCGCCTATAACGAGCACCACATCCGTTTCCACCGCGAAGCCCATGCGGGCACTTCGCTGCACATGACCGCCGGCTTCCTCGATGTCGGCGAAACGACTGCGTTTGCGGTGCTGATGCTGTACAACAGCCATTCCGGCCAGCTGGCCGCCACCTTCCGGGTGCGGCTGACCCATGTGGAGACGGCCGACCTCAAGACGCCGTGTCCCTGGCCGGCAGCTTTCCGCGAAAAGGTTTCCGGCGCGCTGGTCGCGGCGCCCAAAGAGGCCCTCGCCCGCGGCACCAGCGACGAACCGGTGACGATCAGCGCTTCCCGCGACCGGGCGGTTGCGCTCGGCCTGAAGCGCACCGCGATGAGCCTGATCGAACGGGAGGCCTGCGACGCCTTCAACCGGCTCGGCCCGCAGAAATTCATCGGCGCCGTCGGCGGCGGGGTAAAGCAGCTCACCGGGCCGATCCGCGAACTCGTCGGCAAACATGCCGAAACGCCGCCCGGCAAGGTCGGCGGCGCGGTGCTCGAATTCCGCATCCTCTACGGCGAAACCCCACGCCTCGGCGACTGTTTCGAGATCTGGGGCGGGCTGCAGAAGACCGACCAGCGGGTCATGTCGCTGATCTTCTGGATGGTCGATCCGTTCAGCGGCCGGGTGTTCGGCACGATGCAGTCGGTCGCTGTCGTGTTCGATCTCGACGCACGGGCGATCGTGAAGATTTCACCGGCCGCCACGGAGGCGCTGGCTCCGTTGGTAACCGATGGGTTGGCGCTCTGACGCAGCGGCTTGGCGCAGCGGCTTGGCGCGATCCGATAGTCGATTGGCATCTCTCGCCAGTGCGGGCAGCGCCGTCTGTCCATACCTTCGTGTTCATCAACACGAAGGAGAGTACCCATGACCATCCTCATCACCGGCACGTCCAGCGGCCTCGGACGCGCCACCGCCAAGCTCTTCCATGAGAAGGGCTGGAATGTCATCGCGACGATGCGGGCGCCCGAGCGGGAGGCCGAACTCACGAAGCTCGATAACGTGCTGGTCACCCGTCTGGACGTTCAGGACGTATCCTCGATCCGCTCGGCAATCGATGCGGGGATCGCCAGGTTCGGGCGCATCGACGCCCTGGTGAACAACGCGGGTTATGGCGCCTATGGTCCGCTCGAGGCGACGCCTCTGGAAAAGATCCGTCGTCAGTTCGATGTCAACGTCCTCGGCCTGCTGGCGACGACACAGGCCTTGCTGCCTCACTTCCGCGCCAACCGCAGCGGGATCATCGTCAACATCTCGTCGATCGGCGGTCGCATGGCCTTCCCGCTGGGCACGCTTTATCACGGCACGAAATTCGCGGTGGAAGGCCTGTCGGAGTCGATGCAATACGAACTCGCGCCGTTGGGCATCACGGTCAAGGTCGTCGAACCGGGCGGCATCAGGACCGACTTCGGCGGCCGTTCGTTCGACATGAGCAACGATGAAAGCCTTGTCGAATACCAGCCGCTCGTACAGTCGCTGTTCAACTTCTTCGGCCCGATGATGGAGAATGCTTCCGAGCCGGAGCTTGTGGCCGAGGTGATCTACGGAGCGGCCACCGACGGAACCGACCAGCTTCGCTATGCGGCAGGCGCGGACGCCGTCCAGATTCTCGGAAGCCGGGCTGCATCCGACGACGCGACCTTCTTTGGCGGCATGAAAGCGCAGTTCGAGCTTTGACTATCTCCTATCGCTCCGCGCCATTCCGTGCGCGGGGCGATGGACAACCGGCGCGGCTGGATTCTAAGGTTCCTTATGCAGACGCTCACTTATGCTCTCGACACGACATGGCGCACCTTGCTCGCGGACCTCGGCGTCGTGCCGGCGAATGTGCTGCGCCGTGCCGGCCTTCCGGACGATTTGCTGCATCAGCCTTCGGTGCGGCTTGAGCCGGCGGACTATTATCGCCTCTGGGACAGCGCCGAGCAGGAAAAAGGTGATCCGCTTTTTCCCATTCGGGTCTGTGAAGCCGTGCGCGCCGAATCCTTCTCCCCTCCCCTGTTTGCGGCGCTGTGCAGTCCCAATCTGCTGGTGGCGGCGCAGCGGGTCGCCAAATACAAGAAGCTCATCGGGCCGATGCAGATGGACGTGCGCGACGATCGCGACGTGCTGACCATCGAATTCGTCTGGCTCGACGGGCCGCTCCGCCCTCCCGTGTCGCTGGTGACAATGGAACTGCTCTTTTGCGTCACTCTTGCCCGAACCGGCACGCGCGCGTCGATCTCTCCGGTCGAGGTCACGACGACGGAACTGCCGCCGCAACTCGGGCCCTATGAAGATTTCCTGGGCTCTCGTCTCCGCCGCGGCCCCCGTCATATGGTCCGGTTTGCAAAATCCGATGCGGTTCGCCCGTTCCTGACGTCGAACGAGCCTCTCTGGGCGGCGTTCGAGCCGGACTTGCGCCAGCGACTGGCGGATCTCGACGCATCGGTGAGCGTCGCCAGACGGGTCCGGGCGGCGCTTCACGAAGCCATCCCGAGCGGCCTGACGACCATGGAGGCCGTCGCCAGCAAACTGGCGGTGAGCAAGCGCACGCTCCAGCGCCGGATCGAAGCCGAGGGGACGAGCTTCCAGCAGATCCTGAAGGAGACGCGGGAAGCACTGGCACGCCACTATCTGGAAAAGACGGCCCTGCCGGCCTCGGAGATTTCATTCCTCCTGGGCTTCGACGAGCCGAATTCCTTCTATCGGGCTTTCAGGAGCTGGACGGGGAAAACGCCAGACAGTATCCGGCAGCATGCCTGATTTCTTGTTGCCCACGGCGCGGTGGGCAACGATTCCGCCCCAGATCCGTCTCACCGGAATTTCTCTGCCGTCGCCACGCAGTTGATCAGCGCCGCCAGCTCCTTGCGCGATGCGAAGGAGGTTTCGGGGCTCATCGACAGGAAGGCCTTGATGCCGCGTACGGTGGCGACCGAGTTCTTTTCGAGCTGGCCGACAATACGCTCCGCTTCCGCATCGATACCGGCGTCTGCAACCGTAATGCCGACGATGCCGAGCATTTTTGCTTCGATCGCGGGGATCACGTCGCGGGTGAAGACCATGCGGGCGAGCGTGGCGCGGGAAACCCGGTCGGCGAGCGCGTTCAAGACGAGGGTCGGCGCAATGTCATGGTTCATCTCCGGCACCTGGAAGGTGGCACTTTCGGCGGCGATCGCCACGTCCGCGAGCGCCGCGATGGCGCAGCCCACGCCGGCTGCCTTGCCGCGGATTGCTGAGATGAACGGAACGGGGATTTCGCGCAGCACCTCATAGAAATCGAGCACCGGATCGGAGATCGCGTTGCGCAGGTCGAGCGCGGTGACGCGAGAACCGGCGGCCGGCATCGCGGCGCTGCGGCCGGTGCAGAAATCGGCACCATTGGACTTTATCAGCACGATGCGCGTTTCCGGCGACAAAGATTTCAGCGCGGCGGTGATCGCCTGCGCCATTTCGGGCGTCAGCGCATTGCCCTTATCGGGACGGTTGAGAGTGATCTCGAGGACGTTCCCCCGCGTATTGATCAGGACTTCGGACAAGGCTTGTTCCTCACTCTTGTTGCTTGGCTTTTGCCGCCTGGATCGCTTCCCAGATGCGGGACGGCGTTGCCGGCATTTCGATATGGGTGACGCCGAGATCGGCGAGCGCATCGGTGATGGAGTTGATCGTCACGCCGAGCGACGGTGTCGTACCACCCTCGCCGCCCGGACGGAAACCGAGCGGATGGCTTTTGGCCGGCACCTCGCTGATATGGGTGTCGAAGCTCGGGAAATCGGAAGCACGCGCCACCTGGTAGTCCATGAACGTGGCCGACAGGTTCTGGCCGGTCTCCCGGTCGTAATGCGACCATTCGAACAGCGCCTGGCCGGCGCCCTGGACGATGCCGCCATGCGTCTGGCCGTCGACGATCATCGGGTTCAGCGCCTTGCCGACGTCGTCGACGGTCGAATAACGCGGGATGTGGAAAAAGCCGGTTTCCGGATCGATCTCGATCTCGCAGACCGCGGCGCCATAGGGATAGGCGAGCCCGTGGGTTGTCTCGTCGGAAATCGCTGCGAGCACGCCCTGCAGCTCGTCCGGCAGGCCGAGGTCGTTTTCGGCGGCCTGAGCCGCCTCGAACAGGCTGACGACGCCGTTCGATCCGCGGGCCCGAAAATGGCCTTCGGTGAAGTCGATCTGTTCCGGAGCAACATTCAGCATGAAGGCCGCAATCTTCCGGCCGCGCTCGATGATCTCGGCAGTCGCCTTGTGCATGACGATCGAGGAAAAGCGCAGCGAGCGGCCGGAATGCGAACCGCCGCCGGCCGAGACGAAATCCGTATCGCTGGCGCGGATCTGCACGACCTCGTGGGAAATGCCCAGGAAGGAGCCGACGAGCTGGGCAAATGCCGTCTCGTGCCCCTGCCCCGTATTCTGGGTGCCGATCACGACATCGACGATTCCGGCGGTCGGATCGATGGTGATCTCGGCGCGCTCGCGGGGCACGCCGCTGGTACCCTCGATATAGTTGGACAGGCCGATGCCGCGATACATGCCACGTTTGCGGGCCTCGGCGCGGCGCGCCTCGAAGCCCTTCCAGTCGGCCATGTCGAGCACCTTGTCCATAGCCGCGATATATTCGCCGTTGTCGTAGGTGACGCCCATCGGGTTCGAATAGGGCGAAGCCTCATCGGGGATCATGTTGATGCGGCGCAGCTCCACCCTGTCGAAACCGAACTTGCGGGCGGCGAGATCGATCATCCGCTCGATAACGTACATGGCTTCCGGCCGGCCGGCGCTGCGATAGGGGATGGTCGGCACCGTGTTCGACATGGCGGCACGGAATTCCACATGCGCGACCGGGACCCGGTAGAGGCTGGTCATCAGCTGGATGCCCTTGTTGAGGGCCGTGTAGGACACGGTGTGGGCGCCGATATTGCTGGTATTGACCGAGTGGAAGGCAAGGAACCTGCCGTCTGCGTCGAGCGCAAGCCTGGCCTGAACATACAGGTCGCGCCCCTGGAAGTCGGAAAGGAACGCTTCGATGCGCTCCGCCTGGTGCTTTACGGGTCGGCCGGTCAGCTTGGCGGCATAGGGGAGCAGCACGAATTCCGGATAGGTGGCGTTGCGGGTGCCGAAATTTCCGCCGACGTCACGAGGCGCCACGACACGTACATAGGCCATGTCGACGCCCAGCGATGCCGCGATCTGCTCGCGCATCATCACGACGCCATGGCCGCCGGAGGCATGAATGGTGAACTTGCCGGTCTCGGCGTCATATTCTGCCGCGGAGGAGCGCGGTTCCATATGGACGCCGGTCACGCGCTGCGTCCAGCTGGTGAATTCGAGGACATGGGCGGCCTTGGCGAAGGCTGCCGCGGTGCCGTCCCTGTCGCCGACCTCGCCGTCCATCGCCTTGTTGCCGGGCACGTGATCCCACAGTTGCGGCGCGCCCTCTTCGAGAGCGTCGACGCCGCGCACGACGGAGGGCAGTTCCTTCCAGTCGATCTCGATCGCTTCCGCCGCATCCTTGGCGAGATTGGTGCTTTCGGCAACGACCATAGCAACCGCCTCGCCGACGAAACGGGCCCGGTCGGTCGGCAATGCCTGATGGTGGGTGCGGGCCCGCTCGGAACCATCCCGGTTCTTGATGCGGATGTCGGAGCCGAATTGCGAACTGCCGATCGCATGCGGGATGGGCGCGATGCCGGCCGCAACGAGATCCTCGCCGGTCAGGACGGCGAGCACGCCCGGCATGTCGTGGGCGGCCGACGTGTCGATGCTGCGGATGATGGCATGGGCATGCGGCGAACGGACGAAGGCGGCATAGGCCGTATTCTCGAACTTGAGGTCGTCGGCATACTGGCCCTTTCCGGTGATCAACCGGTTGTCTTCCTTGCGCCTGACGTCTTCGCCGATCATGCCATTCCTCCCTTGCGCGCCCTCGATGATACTCGTGAAGGGCGGCATTCCGCCCGGAGCTCTTGGGCCTTCCCGAAGCGAAACGCAAGTCAATTCATAATAGACACATACAATCCGTCAATGTTGAAAATTATGACTCGCGGAAATTGATCTTTGGCGGCCTCCCTTTTCGACGACCGATAAAACCTGCTGCCCTCGCGAGAAAAAGCGCAACGTCCCCAAGAAAAAAGGCCCAGACCGAGGTCCGGGCCAGGTTTCCCTGGGAAGGGATTGGCGTCAGGCAGCCTCAGGCCCCTGGTTGAGTACGTAGCCCGGGCCGCGCTTCAAAAAGTCGGTCCAGAGGCGGAGCGTGCGTTCCGGCTGGTCGACCTCGATCGAATGGGCGGCGTCGAAGATGAAGGCGCGCTGCGAGGTCGGGATGTTGCGCTTCAAGTGCGCGCCTGCCTCCGCCGGCACGACCTTGTCTTCGGTACCGAGCAGGATCAGCGTGACCGCCTCGATCGACGGCAGGCGCGCACTGAGCGCCTCGTCAACCTGAACATTATTGGCGAGGCGCTCATAGGTCTTTCCGTTGGCGGCCATGACATAAGGCGACTTCGGCACCGATTTGATCTTGTGCGGATGGGCGTAGAGGGCCTTGAAGCGCGCGTCCGGATCGGCAGGCAGACCACCCTTGCCATCGAAACGGAAACCGGCCGGCACGCCGAGGATCAGGTGGTCGACCATTTTCGGGTGTTCGGTGGCAAGCCACAAAGCCGACCAGCTGCCGAAGGAAGAGCCGATCACGTCGAAACGCGGGCCAACCAGCTTTTCCGCGAACTCGGCGACCATGGCCACCCAATCCTGCACCGTCTTCAGACTATCGTTGCCCTCGGTCCCGTCGAAGCCCGGGCAGATCGGAGCATAGACCGTGTGGCTGGCCGTCAGCGCCTTCAGCGGCTCGGTCAGCATCACCCCGCCGGCGGCATGCAGATAGACGACGGGCGTGCCCGTGCCGCCGACATGGTAGGAGAGCCTGCCCCGCGAAAGCTCGATCGTCTTCAATTCAAAGCTCATGGATCAAACTCCTCTTACAGGCCGGCGACTTCGGGGGCGACGCGGTCGCGGAACAATTCCATGCCGCGACGGACGACGCTGCCGGGCATGTTGCCAACCTTGATGGTCAGGTTCAGCAGGCCGCAATCGAGTTCCTGGCGCAGGCGCTTGATCTGCTTGATGACCGATTGCGGGCTGCCGCAGATGATCGAACCCGCTTCGATCTGTTCCTCGACGGTGCGGCCGCGCAAGGTGGCGAGGCGCTTCTGGAAGTTCTCGCCGGCATCGGCCTCGGTGTAATAACGGCTCTGGCCGAGCACGAGCTGCTGGGCGGAGCGTTGCGGGCGCATCAGCGTCTGGTGAAAATAGGTCTGGGCGGCTGCCATGTGGTGTTTGGCCTCCTCGTCCGTATCGGCGATGCAGATCTGCTGACCGACCAGGATGTCGTCGGGCGTCGGCTCCCAGCCGTAGGAACGGGCGGTTTTCTTGAAATAGTCGACGGCGCCGGCGGCGATCTTCAGGTCCTGGATCAGCGTGATACCCATGATGGCACGCATCTTGGCGACGAACTCCGCCGATTCCGCGTTGCTGGCGGACATCAGGATGCGCGGATGCGGCTTCTGGATCGGCTTCGGCCAGATGGAGACGGCCGGGAACTGGTAATGCTCGCCTTCCCAACCGAAGGGTTCGTCCTCGGTCCAGGCCTTGATGATCAGCTCGGTCGCCTCGCGCAGGCGGCTGCGGGATTCGCTCGGCGGGATGTTGTAGGCGATATATTCGTGGGGGATGCCGCGCAGGAAACCGGCGATCAGTCGGCCACCCGACATGACGTCGATCATCGCATATTCTTCGGCGACGCGGATCGGGTTGAGCAGCGGCAGAAGGTTGCCGACAATGGCGATCTTGGCCTTGCTGGTCTGGCGGGCAAGCGCCCCGGCGATCAGGTTCGGGTTCGACATCAGGCCGTAGGGGCTATAATGGTGCTCGTTGCAGCCCACCCAGTCGAAACCGTAGTTTTCCGCATCGACCATTTCGTCGATATATTCGTTGTACAGCGCCTGGATCCGGGTGCTGTCGATCCCGTGCGTGCTGACAGGCCATTCATGCGGCAACTTGTCGTAATCGGGATAGGGCATCAGGTGAAAGAAGTTGAACTTCATGGAAAGCTCCGCTGGGACCGTCGCCGGATGAGGGAAAGACGGATCCGACGATGACGGTTGAAAACTGGATCAGTTGCTGGCGACGAGACGCGGCGCGCCGTCTTCGATGCGGCTTGCCATCGCCATTTCCGCGAATCTGACCACCTGCGAGGCCACGATTTCGAGCGGCTGCGCAACCTCGCGGCGCGCCGGCTTGCCATCGGCGAAAGGCTTTTCATTGGACTTGATGGTCGCCGCATAAGGGGTCGGCCAGCCCCGCAACGCGTGCACGACCGAGCGCAGGCCGATCAGCGTCGCCCCGAGCGCCTGATCGCCGGCGGCGCAGACGATGCAGCCGACGGCGCGGCCGTCGAAATAGGAACGGGCGTCCTCGCGCATGTCTTCCGTGTAGTCGATTGCATTCTTGATCATGCCGGACATGCCGCCGTGATAGCTCGGCGTCGCGATCACGATGCCGTCTGCACGGCGAAGCGCCTGAAGGAGACGAAGTGCGGCCGGCGTGCGGTGGGCAACACCTGGGTCAAAGAGCGGCAGCTCAAGCGCCGGACCGCAGATGAGGTCGGTCTCCGCGCCGGCCTTTTCGGCCGCGGCGAGGCAATGGCGCAGGGCGAGTTCGGAGCTCGAGCCCGGGCGCTGGGTGCCGCCGATGCCGACGATATAGGGCTTGTGGCTGTACGTCATGAGGTCTCCTCCCTCGGCCGAGGCCGATTGCCTGTCAGGCATCCCGAAGAAAGATTTGTATACCTTTTGAACGGAAGTCAAGAAATATTCGTTATGATCAAACTCATTTCGTCAGACTAGTATACACTTTTGGAGGCTCTCCCTCTATGGACGATTGTCATATTTTCCCGCATCATCATGAAAGGTAAGGAGAAGGTGGCGATTTGACCAACGAGACAACCAGGGACGGCACCAAGGACGGGGCCACGCAGAGCGCCGTGGAAACCGCCTATCACCGCATCCGGCATCTGATCCTCACCGGTGAGCTGCGCTCCGGCGCCAAGCTCCTGGAGAATCAGCTCGCCACGGCGATCGGTGTGTCCCGTACCCCGATCCGCGAGGCTTTGAACCGGCTGAACGCCGAGGGCCTCGTGGTGCTCGAACGTTATCGGCGGGGCATCGTCGCGGACTTTTCGCTGGATGACGCGGTGGAGATCTTTCGGCTGCGCGCCATTCTCGAAGGCCATGCGACCAGCCGCGCCGCTACCCGCATTTCGGAAGCCGACCTGCAACGCTTGCAGGAGCTGGAGCGGGTGATGGAGACCCAGTTCGAAGAACTGGGCTGGAACGAACATCTGGAAGGTTTCGACAAGCTCAACGCCGAATTTCACGCGGTGATCGCCGCCGCCGCCGAAAGCCCGCGACTCGAAAAGATCCTTGCCTCGTCGCTGGAACTGCCGGCCTCGATCTTCAACCGCTATTCCGAACCGGTCGAGGTGCGCACGCGACGCACCCACGCCCAGCACCGGGAAATCCTCGCGGCGCTGAAGGCCCGCAATCCGGAATGGGCTCAGGCCGCCATGAACGCCCACCTCTTCTCACTGTTGCCGACCGCTTCGGGTTCGCTGGAGCATGAAGACAGCCGATAGGCCGCTTACCGGCTGGTCGCCATCCAGATGACATGGCGGCCGCCGCGCTTGCCGTTGGCCCGCACATAGATCTCTTCGGCGGCAAAGCCCACATCCCGCAATCTGCGCGTAAAGGCAGCGTCGGGTGCCGAAGACCAGACGGCCAATACGCCGCTCGCGCGCAGCGCAGCCTTGGCCGCGCGGAGCCCGGCATGGTCATAGAGGCTGTCGTTGGAAGCACGGGTCAGCCCGTCGGGGCCGTTGTCGACATCGAGCAGGATAGCGTCGTAGGCTGCCTTCCGAGAGCGGATCAATGCGCCGACATCTCCGACATGGATTTCGACGCGCGCATCGTCAAGCGTCCCCTTATGAAGGTCTGCCATCGGTCCCCGCGCCCAATCGACCACGGCCGGCACGAGTTCCGCGACGGTCACCCCGGTATCGTCCGGCAGGGCCTGCAAGGCTGCCCGCAACGTGAAACCCATACCGAGTCCGCCGATCAGCATGCGAGCGTTCCCGCGCCCGGCGATCCGCTCGCAAGAAAGCGTCGCAAGCGCCTCTTCCGAACCGCTCAGCCGGCTGTTCATCAGTTCCGTCGAGCCCAGCATGATCGAAAATTCGGCCCCGCGCTGCTTCAGGCGCAGCTCGCCGCCCTCGCCGGGAATGGTTGCGCGGTCAAGCTGTATCCAGGGAAGCATCGGCATGTCTCATTGTCTTGTGTCGATGCCTCCTAACACAGACCGCGGAGGAAAAACACAAGCTCGGCCGCCGTCATGGCCGAATGCGTGACGCGACGGGACCGGTGGGTCTCCGGTCGCCTGCTGCGGAGGAAATGTCAGTGCCTCGATCAGCACAGACGCGAACTCTTCAAGTTCGCCATCGGTGAGTTCCGAACAATCGTCTTCATTTCGAAGATCATCCGAATGCGCGTCGTCGTTTTCTGGAATCATGTCTCGCCCCAACCCGTGGCGAACATGCACGGAATGAAGCAAAGCGCATCATGTTTTTTATTGCTGGGCTGAAAAATAAGAAGGCCCGCGCCTTATCCCCCTGCGCGGGCCTATCCTAAGACGTAACCTCTTCTACGCTCGACTTAGGATGACTTCATTGTACTCCTGAATGCGCAGTCCTCAATTCGTCCAAAAGGCCTAGCACAAGGGGTATAGCCCCGCAGGGGAGCGGCCGGCTTTTTTTGGGGCGCCGGCCGCTAAGACCGCGGCGACTGGGGGGGGCAATGGTGCGGTCCTGAGCAACAATGACGGCATTCGCGATCGCACATCAAGCTGAACCTTGGGTGGTCTGGCTACGCCCAAAGGCTTGAGAGGTTTAGGGAGATCATCAAACCGCCATACCCGCTCAAGCCGCTTTGCCGGCTGCTACGCTGCGAAGATAGGGCATCACCTCTTTGGAATAGATCTCCATGTTCTTGCGGGTCAGCTCCGCCGGCAGGGTGCCGAACTGCAGGAGCGTGAGCAGATGACCGAAGCCGATCTGGCTTTGGTACTCCTCCAGTTTTTCGCGCACCGTCGCCGGGCTGCCGCAGATGAACTTGCCTTCCTCGATGACACTGTCGATCGTCTGCTTCATCGCATGGCCTGCCTTGGCCGACATCGCCCCCACCATCGACTTGACCGAGGTGTAGCCGGGCGGCAGCAGCATTTCCATTGGCATGCGGAGGAACTTCTGCAGGAAGGCTTCGATATGCTCCTTGGCTTCGCGGCGGGCGATCTCGTCTGTCTCGGCCACATAGAGCGGGAGCGACCAGCCGAGCTGCTCGGGGGTCGCCTCGTAGCCGTAACCGGCGGCAACATCCTTATACATTTTCATATAGCGGGCGACGATCGAAACCGAGGCGAAGGTCTGCAGATAGGTATATTTGCGGTCCGGATGGGCGGCCCATTCGATCGTCTCGCTGGAACCCTGGCTCGGGATCCAGATCGGCGGATGCGGACTGTCCTGGTAGACCCGAGGCCAGACGTTCACGTAGTCGAAATTGTAGTGCTTGCCTTCGAACACGCTCGGACCGGGTTGCGTCCAGGCCTGCAGGATCAGGTCGTGGGCTTCCTGGAACCGCTCATGGCTGAAGGCCGGGTTGACGCCCCAGGAATGGTACTCGGCGCCAATGCCGCGCACCATGCCGGCGATCAGGCGGCCGCCGGTGATGTTGTCGACCATCGCGAATTCTTCCGCGACGGTGAGCGGGTTGTTCAAGAGCGGCAGGGCGCGGCCGAGAATGGCGATCTTGACGTTCTTGGTACGGCGGGCGAGCGCACCGGCCATCACGCCGGGGATCGGCATCAGCCCGTAGGCGTTCGAATGGTGCTCGTTGACGCAGATCCCGTCGAAACCCAGTTGGTCCGCATATTCGAGTTCGTCCAGGTAACGGTTGTAGAGCTGATGGCCTTTCCTGGGGTCGTAATAGGTGTTCGGCAGCGTTACCCAGGCGGAATTGTGCTTCTCGTCATAGGAGAGATCGAGATCCGCATAGGGCATGAGGTGCATGAAGTAGAATTTCATCGCGTAACCTCCCCGATGAAGCCGTTGACCAGTTCGACGAAACGGTCCGCCTTTTCGATCTGCGGCGCATGCCCGCAATTCTCGATGATCTCCAGCCGCGAGTTCGCAATAAGGTCGCGCCACGCCGGAGCGTAACCGACCGGCATCGCCTTGTCGTCGTCGCCCCAGACGATCAGCGTCGGCACCGGAATGCGATGCAGCCACTTGTGCAGATCCGGATTGAGGAACCGCGGTTCCCAGGCAAGCTTTGCGAAGGTCAGCTTGTTTCTCAGAAGGATTTCCATCACTTCCTTGGAGGGCGGCGGAGCCGCCAGCATCGCTTCGGCAAAGGCCTGATCGTGGAAGAGGTTGCGGGCGGTCTCCTCCGGATTCCACATGAAGACGTCGCCCTTGCGAACGCCCTTCACGCGGATGCCGGCCGGCGCCACGACGGTAAGGGAGGCGAGTTTCGTCGCATTGCGAATGGCGATCTCGGCTGCCAGCCAACCGCCGATCGACGTGCCGATGAGGTTCACCCTGTCCAGGCCGAGATGGTCGAGGAAATCCAGATAGAAAAAAGAGAGATCCGAGATGTTGTCGAGCCATTCGGGATTGTCGGATACGCCAAATCCCGGGTGTTCCGGTACAATCACCGCATGGGTCTCGGAAAGTTTTTCCATGAATGGCAGCCAGTGCGAAGCTCCGCTCGCACCGTGCAGGAAAAGAAGCGGCGAGCCCTTCCCTTTCCGCATGATCCGGATCTTCGTTCCGGTGATGGTTTCAAAGCTTTCGGCAAAACTCATCGGTTTTTCCGCCCTCCCAAGCGCTGCTTACCGCAGATGGCGAGCGCTCTTCGGCACCCGCCCCAAATACCTGAATGAGGGGCAATCTGTATAACCTTGGCATGTGGGTCAATATGACTCTGTCAAATTTTGATTGATAATAGCAAATTTCTAACTTGCATCTTCGGCAATTGCATACAAAGTAGGCTCCGCTTGGACGGGGAGGATCATGCTCGTCCGGGTCGCAGGGAGGCGGAAATGCGAGCCGAAAAACTGTTCGATCTCAAGGGCCAGGTGGCAATCGTCACCGGATCGGCAAGTGGCCTCGGCCTGGCCATCGCCAAGACGCTGGCGGCCAATGGCGCCCATGTCGCGCTGCTGGATCTCAACGCGGAAACGCTCGCCGCGGCCTTTCAATGGCTGATCGGCCAGGGTTTTTCTGCCGAGAGTCACCACGTGGATGTCTCCGACAGCGCGAGCCTGCGCAACACGATCGATGGCATCGCCGAAAAACATGGCCATCTCGACATCCTCGTGGCCAACGCCGGCATCAGCGGCGGGCCGAATTCCCGCACCGAAGCCGGCGCCATCGAGAATGTCAGCGACGCGTTGTGGAACAAGGTGGTCGACGTCAATCTCACTGCCACCTTCGTCGCCATCCAGTCGGCCGCCAGGCATATGAAGAAGCAGAAAAGCGGCCGCATCGTCGCGATCGCCTCGATTGCCGGTCTGCGGGGCGATCCGATGACCGGTTACGCCTATGCATCCAGCAAGGGCGCCGTCGTCAATCTGGTCAGGCAGGCCTCCTGGGAGCTGGCACCGTATAACGTGCTGGTCAACGGCATCGCCCCCGGCCCCTTCCGCACCAATATCGCCGGCGGCCGCATCCGCGAACCGGAGATAGAAAAGGCGTTTGCCGACACCGTGCCGCTCGGCCGTATCGCCGAGACCGATGAGATCATGGGACTTGCACTTCTTCTGTCTTCGAAGGCTTCGAGTTTCATGACCGGCGCGGTGATCCCGATCGATGGCGGGACGGTTGCGATCTGAGCTGGCGTGAAATGTCGGAATTGACAATATCAGGGTCCCTGCTTTATCCCCTTTGATGAGGAATGGGGACCCCGGGTTTGAGAAAAGCCCGCAGCTGATGGATGCCGGTTGCATTCGGCTGACAATCTCGGAGGAAAGACATGAACATTGCGACCAATCCAGCCGCCTCGGCCGATGCCTACGTTTCCGCGCGGCTGCTGATCGATGGTGTCTGGCTGGAGAATGGCGATCGCAAGACTCAAGCCATCATCAATCCGGCCACCGAGAAGGCGATCGGCATCGTGCCGCATGCGACGGCGCAGGATCTCGACCGGGCGCTGGAAGCCGCCAAGCGCGCCTTTCCGTTGTGGCGCGCCACGAGCCCGCGCGAGCGTGGCCGCATCCTGAAACGTGCCGCCCAGCTGATGCACGATCGGCAGGAGGAAATCGCCACCCTTGCGACGCTCGAAATGGGCAAACCGATCGCCGAGGCGCGGCTGGAAACCCATTTCGCCACGGAAGAAATGGAGTGGTTCGCCGAGGAAGGCCGCCGCACCTATGGCCGCGTCATCCCGGGCCGCATAGGCGAAACCCGCTTCCAGGTGGTCAAGGAACCGGTCGGCCCGACCGCCGGCTTTTCGGCCTGGAATTTCCCCATCGGCAATGCCGCCCGCAAGATGGGCTCGGCGCTCGCCGCCGGCTGCACGATGATCTACAAGCCCGGCGAAGAGGCTCCGGCATCGGCCGCAGCCGTCGCCCAGTGCCTTCTCGATGCGGGTGTTCCCCCGGGCGTCATCGCGGTCGTCTACGGGGTACCCGATTTTATCTCGCGCCACCTGCTCGCCTCGCCGGTCATCCGCAAGATCTCCTTCACCGGCTCGGTCGCGGTCGGCCAGCACCTCATCCGTTTGGCCTCCGAGGGCCTGAAGCGCACCACGATGGAGCTCGGCGGCCATGCGCCGGTGCTCGTCTTCGACGATGCCGACCAGGCGGCCGCGCTCGACATGTCGGTGCAGCGCAAATACCGCAACGGCGGCCAGGTCTGCGTCTCGCCGACACGTTTCTACGTGCAGGATAAGTCATACGAAGCCTTCTGCGCCGGCTTTGCCGAGCGCGCCGGCAAGATCAAGGTCGGCGACGGGCTCGATCCGGCAAGCGGCATGGGTCCGCTGGTCCACGGCCGCCGCCGCGACGCGATCGAGGCGCTGGTACAGGACGCCACATCCAAGGGCGCCAAGCTTCTAGCCGGCGGCCACCGCATCAACAACGAGGGTTTCTACTTCGCCCCGACTGTTCTCGCCGATGTGCCGAGCGATGCGCGGATCATGACCGAGGAGCCGTTCGGCCCGGTCGCCGTGCTCAACCGCTTCTCGGATTTCGACGACGCGGTCACCAAGGCGAACGAATTGCCCTATGGCCTTGCAGCCTATGCGTTTTCCAATTCGCACAAGACGATCGCAAAGCTATCCGACGCGCTGGAAGCCGGTATGGTCGGCATCAATTCCTTCAACATCTCCATGCCGGAAACGCCGTTCGGCGGGGTGAAGGCAAGCGGCCACGGTTCCGAAGTCGGGATCGAAGGCGTCGAGGCCTACATGGTCACCAAGACGGTCAGCATCACCTGACGACGAGTTCCCAGCGGGTTTTCAAGAATTTCCACGAGGATACAGCATGAAATACGAAAAACCGACCGGAACGTTCGCCGCCGAGGCTGTGCTGACCCACATGAAGGCAGCCGGCATCGATGTTCTCTTCGCCAACGGCGGCACCGACTTCCCGTCGATCATCGAGGCATTCGCACGCCAGTCCGAAACTGGCCTGAAAATGCCGGAAGCGCTCGTCATCCCGCACGAGGGCGTCGCGGTGGGTATGGCGCACGGCTATTACCTGATGACGGCGAAGCCCGCCGGTGTCATCGTCCACGTCAATGTCGGCCTTGCCAATTCGGTTATGGGTCTGATCAACGCCCGTTCCGAAAATGTGCCGGTCATGATGTTCTCCGGCCGTACACCGATCACCGAACATGGCCGCTTCGGCTCGCGCTCCTCGCCGATCCATTGGGGCCAGGAAATGTTCGACCAGGGCGGCATGATCCGTGAAGTGGTCAAGTGGGACTACGAACTGCGTTATCCCGAACAGGCCGGCATCGTCATCGACCGCGCCATGAGCATCGCCATGAGCGAGCCGCGCGGCCCGGTCTATCTCAGCCTGCCGCGCGAGGCGCTGGCGGAAGGCGCCGAGATCGAGGCGGGCCAGCGTTCGACGGTCACTCCGACCACCTACGGCCCGGCCGATCCGGCACTGGTCGCCGAGGCGGCCGACCTGCTCGCCAAGGCGAAGAACCCGCTGATCATCAGCCAGAGCCCGGAACTCGGGACCGATTTCGAACCGCTCGCCGGCTTCGTCGAAAAATTCGCGCTGCCGACGGTGGAAATGTGGGCGACGCGCCTGGCACTGCCGAGCGATCATCCGATGATGATCGGCCGCGACTCGACGCAGGTCCTCAAGGATGCCGACGTCGTCGTCGTCATCAATGCCGCCGTTCCGTGGATCTCCGACCATACGGAGCTTGCGGCCGGCGCCAAGGTCATCGCCATCGGCCCGGACCCGCAGCACAGCCGCGTGCCGATCCGCAGCTTCCCGATCGACATCGCGCTCGCCGGCGGCATCAACAAGACGATCGCAGCGCTCGCCGCCGCGCTTGCCGAACGTGTGCCGGCAACCGAAACCTTCTCCGAACGCCGCGAAAAATGCGCCAAGGTGAAGGCAGCCCAGGCGGAAGCCGCCGCCAAGCGCGCCGCCATGGGCAACGGCTCGCCGATGACGCCGGCCTATGTCAGCCGCTGCATTTCCGACATCATGGACGAAAAGACGACCGTGGTGAACGAACTCGGCATCGACCCGTCGGTGATGGAGTTCAGGCATCCGAAGTCCTTCTTCTCGACACCGCTTTCCGGCGGCCTCGGTTTCGGCCTCACCGCCGCGCTCGGCGCCCAGCTCGGCGACCGCAGCCGCCAGGTGATCGCCACCGTCGGCGACGGTTCCTACATGTTCGCCAACCCGGTCGCCTGCCATCAGACGGCGACCGCGCTGAAGCTGCCGCTGCTTACCGTCGTCTTCAACAACGGCATCTGGAACGCCGTGCGCCGCTCGACGCTCTACATGTATCCGGACGGCAGTGCGGCGACCGCCAACACCATGCCGATCACCGCGCTCGACCCGGCTCCGGACTATGCCGCCGTCGCCCGCGCCCATGGCGCCCATGCCGAACGCGTCGAGACGGGTGCCGACCTGCCGGCGGCGCTGCAGCGGGCGCTTGCCGCGACCAGGAGCGGCCGGCAGGCCATGCTCGAAGTCATGGTTTCCTACTAAAGGGCGTCGGTCATGGGGGGAGCCGGGAGCGACGCAAGGACGATAGAAACGCTGGCGGAGCTCCGCCGGCGCTACCCTATGGTCGGTGACCTGGAGAAACGGGCGAAGTGGCGGATTCCGCGCTTTGCCTACGAGTTCCTGCAGGGCGGCGCCGGCGATGAAACCGGCCTCAACCGCAACCGGACGGCGCTGCAGGCGGTCGAAGTCGTGCCGCGCTACGGGATCGACGTGTCCAGGGTCGATACCTCGGTCGAGCTTTTCGGCCACCGTTACGCCGCCCCGATCGGCATTTCGCCGATCGGTTTCGACGGCATGATGTGGCCGGGCGCCACCGAACGTTTCGCCAAGGCCGCCCAGGCCCACAACATCCCCTACATGGTCGGCACGCTCGCCTGCGCGACGATCGAACAGGTGGTGGAATGGGCGCCTGACGTCACCTGGTTCCAGCTCTACCCGATGGCGCCGAACGACCATCAATACAGTCTCGAAATGGCCGAGCGCGCCCGCGTGGCGGGCGCCAAAGTGCTGGTCGCGACGCTGGACGTGCCGGTTCGGGCAAAACGGCCACGCGATCTCAGGAATGGCCTCACCATGCCTTTCAAGCTCACGCCTAAGGCGATGATGGCGGCGGCGATCGCCCCCTTCTGGCTGGATGCGCTAAGACGCAAGGGCATGCCGACCTTCGCCAACATGGCGAGGTTTGCCGGCGCGCCGGACCGTGTCACCACCTCCAACTTCGTGCAGAAACATATCGGCGGTGGCTTCCCCTGGGAGCAGATCGCCCGCCTGCGCGACAAATGGCCGGGACCGATGCTGGTCAAAGGCGTCATGCATCCGGCCGACGCCGAAAAGGCGCTCGAGCTCGGCCTGAGCGGCGTGGTCGTCTCCAACCATGGCGGCCGCCAGTTCGATGCGGCGCCGGCGACGATCGACGTCCTGCCGGAAATCGCCCGCACGGTTGGCACGCGCGGCACGGTTCTGTTCGACAGCGGCGTCGTCTCCGGCGTCGATATGGTGCGCGCGGTTGCCTGCGGCGCCCATTCGTCCTTTGCCGGCCGCGCCTTCATGCTCGGCCTTGCCGCTCTCGGTGACCACGGCGCCACCCATATGGCGCAGGCCTTCATCGAGGAGTACCGCATCACCCTCGGCCAGAGCGGGCTCTTGAACACCGAACAGGCCCACCGCGCGACCGTGCGCCATCTGGGCGCCTGGACGGCGCACGATTTCCAACCTCATTTGTAATCGATCATGTCTCCTGGGAGGAGAAACCCATGAAAGTTGCCGACGCCATCGTGGAAATCCTGAAGCGCGAGGGGATCGAGATCATTTGCGGCTATCCCGTGAACCACGTGCTCGAACACGCGGCGATGGGCGATATCCGCCCGATCATCGTGCGCCAGGAACGCCACGGCCTGCATATGGCCGACGCCATGTCGCGGTTGAGCTCGGGCAAGACGATCGGCGTCTTCGCCATGCAGCTCGGACCGGGCACGGAAAACGCCTATGGCGGCATTGCCCAGGCCTATTCGGAATCCGTGCCGCTGCTGGTGCTGCCGATGGGATACGAGCGCCGCGTCGCGCATATCGACCCGAACTACAACGCGACCCGCTCGATGCGCGACATCACCAAGTCCGCCGAGCCGATCACCTCGGCGGCGGAAATCCCGAGCATCTTCCGCCGCGCCTTTTCGAAGCTGCGCAACGGTCGCGGCGGCCCGGTTCTGGTCGAGATCCCGAACGACATGTGGCAGGACGAAGTGCCGGAACCGCTGGACTATCGTCCGGTTCTCTCCACCCGCTACGGGCCGGATCCGGCCGCCGTCCGTGACGCCGTCGACCTGCTGCTCGCCGCCAGGCGCCCGATCCTCTATGCCGGTCAGGGCATCCATTATGCGCAGGCCTGGCCACAGCTGAAACAGCTCGCGGAACTCCTGGCGATCCCGGTCTCGACCAGCCTCGAAGGCAAGAGCGCCTTTCCGGAAACCCATCCGTTGTCGGTCGGTGCCGGCGGTGCGGCGATCTCGAAGACGTTGCGTCACTTCCTCGACACGTCCGACCTGATCTTCGGCATCGGCTGCTCGTTCACCGAGACCGCCTTCGGCGTACAGATGCCGCTCGACAAGACCGTCATCCACGCGACGCTCGATCCCGATCACGTCAACAAGGATATCGAGGCGAAGGTAGCGCTCATCGGCGATGCGGCCCTGACGCTCGACGCCGTTCTCGCCGAACTTGAAGCCCGCAAGGTTTCCCCGCGCGACCACACCGAAGTCGCCGCCGAGATCGCCAAGGTCCAGGAAGAATGGCTGGCGGAATGGATGCCGAAGCTCACGGCGCCGGAAGCACCGCTGTCGCCCTACCGCGTTCTCTGGGACCTGCAGCACGCGGTCGATATCGAAAACACTATCATCACCCATGACGCCGGCAGCCCGCGCGACCAGCTTTCGCCGTTCTGGAAGTCGGTGAAGCCGCTCACCTATATCGGCTGGGGCAAGTCGACCCAGCTCGGTTACGGCCTCGGCCTCGCCATGGGCGCCAAGCTGATGCATCCGGACAAGCTCTGCATCAATGTCTGGGGCGATGCGGCGATCGGGTTCACCGGCATGGATTTCGAAACCGCGGTGCGCGAGCGCATCCCGATCCTGTCGATCCTGCTCAACAATTTCTCGATGGCGATGGAACTGCCGATCATGAAGGTTTCGACCGAGAAATACCGCTCGACCGACATTTCCGGCGACTATGCCGCCTTCGCCCGCGCGCTCGGCGGTTATGGAGAACGCATCACCGACCCCGCCGAGATCATCCCGGCGATCAAGCGTGGCATCGAACAGACGCAAAAGGGTGTGCCGGTCCTTCTTGAATTCATCACGCGGCAGGAAATCGCCCGCTCGCGTTACCACCGCATGCTGACGGGTGAGAAAAAATGACCTCCCTGCAATCCACCATCGACGCCTTGAGGCTCCACTTCGGCGACCGGCTGTCGACCACCGAAGCGGTGCGCGAACACCACGGCCACGACATGTCCCGCCAGCCGACCCGGCTGCCGGATGCCGTTGTCTATGCGGAGAACGAGGACGAGGTGGCGCGCGTCGTTTCGGCCTGTTTCGAAGCTGGCATCCCGGTGACGCCGTTCGCCGCCGGCTCGTCGATGGAAGGACACACGATCCCGCTCAAGGGCGGCATTTCTCTTGACCTCACCCGCATGAACCAGATCGTTCAGGTCAACCACGAGGATTTCGACGTGCAGGTGCAGGCGGGAGTGACCCGCAAGCAGCTCAACGCCCATATCCGCGATACCGGCCTGTTTTTCCCGATCGATCCCGGGGCTGACGCCTCTCTCGGCGGGATGGCCTCGACTCGCGCGTCTGGCACCACCGCCGTGCGCTACGGCACGATGCGGGAAAACGTGCTGGCGCTGCGCGTCGTCACCCCGCAAGGCAAAATTATCACCACCGGCCGCCGTACCAAAAAGTCCTCGACCGGCTACGACCTCACCAAGCTGTTCGTCGGCGCCGAGGGCACGCTCGGCGTGATTACCGAGGTCACCGTCAAGCTGCACCCAATCCCGGAAACCATCGCATCTGCCGTCTGTGCCTTCGAGACGATGCGCGGCGCGGTGGAGGCGGTCGTCGCCACCATCCAGAGCGGCATCCCGGTCGCCCGTATCGAATTCCTCGACGAGGTCGCCGTCGAAGCCGCAAACCGGCATGCGGGCCTCACCCTCAAGCTCGCACCGACCCTGTTCCTCGAATTCCACGGCAGCCCGCGCTGGGTGGAGGAGCAGTCGAACACGGTGCGCGAGATCGCTGACGAGTTTGGCGGGTCCGATTTCCAATGGTCGACCCGCACCGAAGACCGCGAACGGTTGTGGAAGGCCCGCCACGAGACGATCTATTCCAACCAGACGCTGCGTCCCGGCTGCAAGGCCTTCACGACGGATGTCTGCGTGCCGATCTCGCGCCTGGCGGACGCAGTGCTCGCCGCTCGGGAGGACATCGACAATTCCTTCGTGATGGGCAAGATCATCGGCCATGTGGGAGACGGCAATTTCCATGTCGGCTACCTGATCAAGCCGGAAATTCCGGAGGAACTTGCAGAAGCCGAGCGGCTTGCCGAGCGCCTCTACCAGCGCGCCATCGACATGGGCGGCACGTTCAGCGGCGAACACGGCATCGGTATTTCGAAGCTGAAATACCTTCGCCGCGAACATGGCGACGCTGTCGACATGATGAACGCCATCAAGGCGGCGCTGGATCCGAAGGGTATCATGAACCCCGGCAAGCTCGGTCAGGTGGAGTAGAGACTGGCTCCCGGTGTCAGGCCAGTCAGCGGGTGAGATCGATGCGGCTGGTCACCACGGATTTGCCGCTCGAAAGATCCTTGTCGACCGTCTGCAGCCTGAGGCGGTCGCTGCCGATCTTCTCGATTGTCATGTTGGCAACGCGATCTCCGTTGATCACTCTCGCCCAGCGGACGCCGAGATTGATCGCGTTGCCGCGCCGGCTTCCGGAAAGGACGGACGGCTGGCCCGACGGGCCGATATAGGTGCCGCTGTACCCGCGACCCGAAGCTTCGAGATCGGCCGTTATGCTGCGCCGGATGACCAGCAGGCCGCGGCAGGTCCCCTGCATGGACAGGGAGGCCGGCCCGGCCGTCGAGGCGAAGTCACAGGTGACATTGATGGGGTTGGCCCCGATACGGGTCAGGATCATGCCCCTGCCGCTCCAGTTGCCGGCGAGCGTTTTCAGGAAATCTCCTTCGGCGGCCGACGCAGGGCCGGGCAGGAAGACGAGAGCGATGAATGCGAGCAAGGCGGGACGTGAGCGCATGGCGATAATCCATCTGGATGTTGGCTTCGAACGCCGGTTGCGCCATTCTGTTCCACTCAGCCTGTCGAGCGGTCCGCGCCAGAGCCTGCCTGATCTCTTCCTTTCGTCCTCCCATGCCCTAGTTGCCTTTTCCGGGCGAGGAGAAGGAGGAGAGAACATGATCATCCGTTCCGGAAGCTGCCTCTGCGGCAAGGTGCAGTATTCGGTAAAGGATGCGCCGGTCAGGATCGGGCTATGCCATTGTGCCGACTGCCGCAAGGAAAGCGGCTCCAGCTTCGTCACCTTCGGCATCTGGCCCCGGCATGCGTTCGAAAGCACGGGCGAGGTCAAATATTTCCAGGGTCGCGGCTTCTGCCCCGAATGCGGTTCCCGCATCTTCAACGAAAGCGAAGGAGACGAGATCGAGATCCGGATCGGCTCGCTCGACATGGCGCCGAGCGACCTCGAACCGATCTGCGAACTCTGGGTGAAACGGCGGGAGAACTGGCTGAACCCGCTTCCCGTGCCGCAGTTCGAGGAGGATCGAAATTGACGCATTGCCGTCGCGTGCCGACCCTATAGAGTGCCGCCGAACTGACGGGAGACATAACGATGTCGGAACTTATCGAAAAGGCGATCGCTATCGCGACGGAGGCCCATCGGGGCCAGTCGTCGAAAACCGGCGGGCCGTTCCTCGACCACGTCCGGCGCGTGGCTGACAACGTCGCCGGCGAGGACGAAAAACAGGTTGCCTGGCTGCATGACGTGGTCGAGAAAGGCCCCGGCTGGACTTTCGACCGGCTGCGCGGGGAAGGTTTTTCCGAAGCGGTGGTCGATGCCGTCGACGCGATGAGCAAACGCGACGGCGAGGAGTATTTCGCCTTCGTCCGCCGCTCGATCGAAAACCCGCTCGCCCGGCCGGTGAAGCGCGCCGACCTCACCGACAATCTTGCCCAGATGCGCCAGATGGGCGGCGACGGCTCGAAATTCGCCGAAGGCCTGCGCATCCTCAATGAGCAATATCCGGCCTGAGAAATCCGTGCCCGTCTGATCGGGCGGAACCTTGGGCCGTAGCTTGCCGTTCGCTGTCGCGTGGCAGATGCCGCGATCCGGCGACAGGATGGGCTCATGGAATTCAAATCTCAGGTAGCTTTGGTAACCGGGGCAGGCTCGGGCATCGGCAAGGCCGTGGCACTGAAGCTCGCAGGCAAAGGCGCCAAGGTGGGCGTGCTGGGCCGCACGAAGAGCGAAATAGATGCTACGGTTCGGGAAATAGCGGTCGCGGGCGGAGAAGCCTTGCCCCTCGAGGCCGACGTTTCGCATGAAAGCCAGATGCGCGCGGCGATCGATAGGCTCGCGGAAAAATTCGGGCGGCTCGATATCGTCGTCGCCAATGCCGGGATCAACGGCGTCTGGGCGCCGATCGACGACCTGAAACCGGAAGAATTCGACAAGACGATCGCCGTCAATCTGCGCGGCACCTATCTGACGCTTCACCTCACCGTGCCGCATCTGAAGGTGCAGGGCGCCGGCTCGATCGTCGTCGTCTCCTCGATCAACGGCAACCGCACCTTCACGACACCCGGCGCCACCGCCTATACCGCCACCAAGGCCGCGCAGGTGGCGATGGTGCAGCAACTGGCGCTGGAGCTCGGCAAGCACCACATCCGCGTCAACGCCGTCTGTCCCGGCGAGATCGAGACCAATATCGGCGAAAACACCAATCTCCGCCACGAGGAGGAAACTGCGATCCCTGTGGAATGGCCGGAAGGCCAGGTGCCGATCAGCGACGGCAGGCCAGGCAAAAGCGAGGACGTGGCCGAAGTGATCGCCTTCCTCGCCTCCGAGCGGTCTCGCCATGTCACCGGCACGCCGATCTATGTAGACGGCGGTCAGGGGTTGCTAAGGTAGGAGCGTTTTCCGCCTGTCGCGCCATCGGGTTGTGCCCCGAATGGGAAAAACGTCCGGTTGAAAGGTCGGGGCATAGGACTTCAGTCCCAACAGCCTGCGGGAACCCAGATCCTCGATCTGCGTTCATGCCTCGCAAAACATTGAGGAATCACCCCATGAAGAACCTGCTTATCGCATCGGCTCTGGCCATTTCGTCCATTCTGACCGTCGCCGGCCCGTCCAACGCCGCCAGCGTCACCGTCACCACGCATGAGAGGATCGCTCCGCGTCATACCGTGCGCGAAGTCTACCGCCCGTATCGCCCTCGCCACGACTGCATGGTCAAGAAGGTGAAGACCCGTTACCACGGCCGGGTCGTCGTCAAGACCACCCGCGTCTGCCGCTGAACGGCAGATTGCCTGCGAGAGGACGGCGGCGATCGCGCCGCCGCACTTTTCGAGAGCAGCGAAGCAAGGCTGCGGGCGCCGGAACCCGTCGGCTCTCCCGTTCAACGATGCGATCCCTTTTCCGGTTTCCTGACCTCTAGCCGGATCGTGACCGGCACCGGAGGCTTTGAATTGCCTTTTCCGCGCCGACAGGATTGAGTATGCCATCGTGGATCTTGCGCAAGCGTGCGGATCCCCGTCACCGTTCGAAGTGAAACTCGGCAAGTCCCTGTCTTCAATGGAGGTCACGCCATGCCACATCCATCCGCGGAAAAAGCACCGGTCATCATTGTCGATCTGCAAACCAACATGTTCGACGGCCGTGTCGAGCCGCCCCTCCATGAGGCAGGTCTGCTCGCTGATCGGGCCCGGAAAGTGATCGATTGGGCGCGGCGCGACGGCCGCAAGATCGCCTTCGTGCGCCACGACGGGCCGAAGGGAGATCCCTTGGCCCCCGGGGAGCCGGGCTGGCCCGTCTGGCTTGCGCTCGGCCAGCGGGACGACGAGCCCACCTTCTCGAAGACCGTCCGGGATTCCTTTAGCAATCCGGAACTCGGTGCATGGGTCGAGAGCCAAGGCGCGCCGGCAGTGGTAATCCTCGGCGCCCAGACCGATTTCTGCATTGCCGGCACGGTGCAGGGCGCGATCTCCGCCGGGCTGAAGGTGACGGTTGTGTCCGACGCGCACAGCACGCTCGATCAGCCCGGTGAGCCGGCCGACGCGATCATCCAGCGTTACAATGCGCAGTTCGCCGAAGCCGGCGTAGAGCTTGTAACGACCGCAAATCTCACGGCTTCGCAAGCCGCCTGAGACAGGCTATGCGAAACCGAGGTCCAGCCGACGGGTGATACCGATCGCGTCCAAGAACGCCTCGTCATGGCTGACTACGAGAAGCGCGCCGTCATAGGCGCGCAATCCTGCCTCGACCGCGGCGATGGAATCAATATCAAGATGGTTGGTCGGTTCGTCGAGGATGAGCAGCGGCGGTGGTTCGGGTCCGCCGAGCACGCAGGCAAGTCCTGCCCTGAGCATCTGCCCGCCCGACAGGGTGCCAACCACCTGAAGGGCGGCATCGGCACGGAACATGAAGCGGGCAAGCGCCGCACGGCAGGCATTTTCGTCCGCTTGCGGATTGAGGCGCCGGAAATTGTCGCGGATGGAAAGCGCAGCGTCGAGCAGGCTCACCCGCTGGTCGAGCATGGCTGATTTGACCGGCACCCGCACCGTACCCGAAAGCGGCAACAAGCTGCCTGAGACCAGCGACAGGAGCGTCGTCTTTCCCGAACCGTTCGGACCGGTGACGGCTATCCGTTCCGGCCCGGTGATCTCGAAGGAGATATCGCGCAGGATCGGCGATCCGGCCTGGTAGCCGGCTGTGACATCATCGATCCTAACCACGATCCGGCTCGCCGGCAGGCCGGTCGGCGGCAGCGCCACCGATAACGGCTGCAGGATCTCGATCCTTTCACGCGCCAGGGAAAGGTCCTCGCCAGCCTGGGTCCACAGCCGCTCAGCCAACCGGGTGTTGTTCCCGCTCGTATTTTCCGCCCGCCGCTTCATGCCGCCGGCGACGATGCGCGGCATGTCGCCTTTCGCCGCCTTCTTCCTGCCGACCCTGTCCTTGCGTGCCTTGCGCTCGGTCATTTCCTGCGCGGTGCGGTTGACCTCCGCCATCCGTTTTTCAGCCTCGGCCAGATCACGTTCGACGGCGGCCAGTTCAAGCGCCTTGCGCTCCCGGTAGCCACTCCAGTTGCCGCCATAACGGGTCGCACCGAGCGAGGTCAGCTCGACGATCGCATCGACGGTTTCCAGCAGCTCCCGATCGTGGCTGACGATGATCGCCCCGCCCCGCCAGCCGGCCACAAGATCGATCACCACTCGTCTTCCGTCGCGATCGAGATTGTTGGTGGGTTCGTCGAGGATCAGGAAATCCGGCTCGGCGAAGATCAGCGCCGCCAGCCCCGCACGGGTGCGCTGGCCGCCTGACAGCGTTTCGAGCGGCGTTCTCGCGTCCAGATCGAGCCCGACCCGCGCAAGCGCTTCGGCCATCCGCGCCTCCAGCGACCAGTCGACGCCAGCCAGTTCGTCGCCGGACGCCTCGCCCGCTTCCGCGCGGGCCAGGACCGCCAGGGCATCGCGCGCACCAAAAAGGTCGGCGATCGTCGCATGCGGTGTCACCTGCACATCTTGACGCAGCACTTCGAGGCTGCCGGAGACCGAGATAGAGCCGGATGACGGCAAAAAATCGCCGGCGATCAGCCTCAGCAGCGTCGTCTTGCCGACGCCGTTGCGACCGACAAGGCCTGTGCGTTCAGGCCCGAAGCCAAGGTTGAGATTGGAAAAAAGCGGCCGGCCGTCAGGCGTGGACCAGGAGAGATTTGCAAGCGTAATGGAAGGCATGGAGGGATTCCCGAATGGCAAGGCAAAGCGGCGTTGCGTTTCGGCTGGAATCCATGATCCACCATCCTGTTGGTGCTGCAGACGGTGGTTGTCTATGCGGAAAATGCGGCGCGTTCAAGACTGACAAGGAGAACCCCCGCGGGGTAGTGCGAGGGTTCTATGTCTGTTGACGGGAGGCAACAGGAGATGCCTCCGAAGCTTTAAAGCATATCCTGCTGGGTATTGTCCTTGGCCGTTCCTAACCATTTTTGGGTGCATTTCGGAGTCGCTAAAACAGCAGGCGATGGACCGGAGCGCTCTTGCGTCGCCCCAGTGAATGAGAGGAAGTTTAGGCAGCTCGAGCCTGGGTCCGTTCAGCGAAGGCGGTTCAGATCCACCGCGCGATTGTTGATGATCGCTTCCATCGAAAAGAAGCCCGTCACCGTTGCGAGATCGAAATTGGTGATGAGCTTCTGGTAGAAGGCGTCATAGCCGGACATGCCTCTGGTGACCACCTTTATCAGATAGTCCCAATCCCCGCCGATACGATAGAAATCAATGACTTCGGGAAGGCGCTCGACGTGATCGCGGAAGCTGTCGATCCATTCCTTCGAATGATGACGGGTGCGGATCATGACAAAGACGGTGAGGTCCAATCCGAGCGCGCTGAGATCTATGTCGCTATGCGATCCACGGATCATCCCGATCGCATAAAGGCGCTGAAGACGCCGCCAGCAGGCATTTTGAGAAAGCCCGACCCTTTCCGCGAGATCGCGTTGCGACAGGGTTGAATCGTTCTGCAGCGCCGTCAGGATTTTTAGATCAAAGGCGTCGATCTTGCTGGTTGATCCGATCATTTGACCCATTCTGCGGGAATTTTGGCATAAAATAGGTGAATTTTCCGACCTTGGAGGAGAATATAATCGCTGTCAACATTCACGCCGGAGAGGACGCCAGAGATGACCGTGCAAGCCATTCGTCACGACCTGAATCAGGCCCTCACGCCGCTCGCCCGATTTCGTCTCGCCCTGAACCGTGGCGATCTGATCGCCAATCTCCGGGACGATCTCGTTGGCGCGACGGCGCAGATCGAAGGCCCCTACGGGCTCAGGAACCTCGTTTACGCGGACTATGTCGCCTCGGGCAGGGCACTTCGCACCATTGAGAACTTCGTCCTGGATGAAGTCCTGCCTTACTATGCCAACAGCCACACGGAAGCGTCCCATTGCGGTGGCTTCATGACCCGGATGCGGCGGGAGGCGCGTGCGCTGGTTGCCGAGTTCTGCGGTGCGACCGAAGACCACGCGGTCATCTTTACCGGGTCGGGTGCGACATCCGGGTTGAACCGCCTCGTCAAGCTGTTCGGCGTCACGGAAGCGGTCGCCGCGGGGAAAGCCGTCCGCATCATCATCGGCCCTTATGAACATCATTCCAACATCCTGCCTTGGCGCGAAAGTGGAGCCGAGATCATCGAATTGGCCGAAAGCCCCTCGGGCGGGCCGGATCTGCTCCATCTTCAGACAGCTCTCGAGGATGCGGCGTCGGACCTGACGATATGCACATTCTCGGCGGCATCGAACATCACGGGAATTACCTGCGACGTCGCCGCCATCACCAGGATGGTCAAGGCCGCTGGGGCGCGAATGATCTGGGACTATGCCGGCGCCGGACCCTATGTGCCGATCTCGATGTCGCCCGGCCCTTCCGCGGCAATCGACGCCATCGTCGTTTCGCCGCACAAGTTCATCGGCGGTCCCGGTGCGTCCGGTATCCTGATCGTGCGGCGCGAAGGCCTGGCGACAAGCAAACCGTCCTGGCCGGGCGGCGGGACGGTAAAGTTCGTCTCGCCTCAGACGCATGATTACAGCACCAGCCTCGAAGCACGCGAAGAGGCCGGCACGCCCAACGTGGTCGGCGACATCCGCGCCGCTCTCGCCTTTATCGTAAAGCACGCCATCGGCCTGAAGGAGATGGAAAGGCGCAACCGCGAGCTCACCCTGCAAGCTTTTTCCGCGTGGACGCAGGTGCCTCAACTGGAACTGCTTGGATTGACCGGTCCCGACCGCCTGCCGATCTTTTCGTTCCGCATCAGGAACGGCAAGGGCGGCTATGTGCATCAGCAACTCGTCACCCGCATGCTGAGCGACAGGTTCGGCATCCAAGCGCGGGGCGGCTGCGCTTGTGCGGGACCCTATGTCCATCGGCTGTTGTCGATCGATGCACAGCAATCCGAAGACATGCGGCAGGCTATTCTCGCAGGCGACGAAATCAGGAAGCCCGGCTTTACCCGGTTGAACTTCAGCGTCCTGCTTTCGGATGAAAAAGTGCAGTTCATCATCGATTCCGTCGCGCAACTGGCTGCCGAGGCCCCGAGCTTCGAAGCCGACTATGACTTCGACCCCGACCGGGCGATCTTCTTTCCGCGCGCGACGGCCAGGGAGGGCTTGGCATATGCGCAAACCTGATGTGGCGGCCTTCTACGATGCGCGCACGGGAAGTGTCCAATATGTCGTTTCGGATCCGGCGACGCGACGATGTGCAATTATTGACCCGGTCCTCGATTTCGACGAGAAATCCGGCTCTATCGCCACGACCAATGCCGATATCATCCTCGAGCACGTCGCTGCCCAGGGCCTGACGGTCGAATGGATACTGGACACCCATCCCCATGCGGATCACTTCTCCGCAGCACGCTACCTGAGGGCGAAAACGGGCGCTCCGACCGCCATCGGCGAGCATGTGGTCGCCGTACAGCGGATCTGGAAACAGATCTACAACTGGCCGGATTTCCCCTGCGACGGGTCGCAATGGGACCGGCTCTTTCGCGACGGCGAAGCGTTTAACATCGGCCAGCTGGAAGCACGTGTCCTGCACTCGCCCGGGCATACGCTGGCGTCGATCAGCTATATCGTCGGCGACGCCGCCTTCATTCACGACACTTTGTTCATGCCCGACAGTGGCTCCGCCCGCGCCGATTTTCCAGGTGGCAGCGCCTCCGCTCTCTGGACCTCGATCGAGGCGATCCTCCGCCTTCCGGACGAGACACGCCTGTTCACCGGCCACGACTACCGGCCGGGTGGCCGCCAGCCTTTATGGGAAAGCTCGGTCGCAAGCCAGAAAGCGGGAAACCCGCACGTTGCGGGTAAATCGCGCGCGGATTTCGTCGCGTTGCGGGAGGCGCGCGACAAGAGCCTGCCGATGCCCAAGCTGATCCTGCATGCGCTACAGGTGAACATTCGCGGCGGCGAGCTGCCGGTTGCCGAAGACAATGGCTGCCGCTATCTCAAGATCCCGCTCGACGCCCTCCCTGGGGCAAAATGGGACTAAGGACCGTTTAGGCGGGCAGTACCGGCTACATTTCCGGCAAAAATCCAGGTTCAATCAGGCTGGATTTTCGCCGAACTCACATGCTCGCCGTTCAGCAGAACTATTTTCCGCCGGCATCTCCCGGCTGCTGACTGCCGGTCTTTCGGATGTACTCCAGCAGATCCGCCTGATCGGCAACGATGGCGGCGGCTTCGTTCCTCAAGACGTCCTTTGCATTCTTGCGGGCATTTTCAATCGCAATATCGGCAGTCAGGCTGCGCTCGTTTCCTTGCAGCCCGTCGTCTTCGCCGCGAACCAATCCGTCGTCCGCTTCGGCGCGCGCCTTGAGGCGGTTGGTAAGAGCCGTCATTTCATTGCGGCGTTCGGTCTCATTGAGGGAGACGACACGTTTTTCGCGCTGCGCCTTCAGTTCGGCAGCGTCCTCTTCAAAACGCTGGAAATCCCGATCGTTCTGCACCCGAGCATCATGGCGGCGCTGCAATTGCGGCAGCAATGCACTCCTGTCGTTTGCAGCTCGATACTGCGCGGGCTTGATCTGGGCCCAAGGCAGGGCGTTGTCATAACTCGCCTCGCCAAGGGTCTTGGGATCCGAGAGACCCGGCAAGCTGATATCGGGCATCACGCCGCGCAGCTGCGTCGTTCCGCCATCGACGCGGAAGAACTGGGCGATCGTCAATTTCAGCTGGCCGAATTTCGGTTTGCCGTTATGCGCGATCTGATCGAGATCGACCACCGTCTGCACGGTGCCTTTGCCGAAGCTGGGCTCGCCGATAATGACCCCACGACCGTAATCCTGTATCGCTGCGGCAAAAATTTCCGAGGCCGACGCGGAACCGCGATTGATCAATACTCCAAGCGGGCCTGTCCAGGCAGGCGTGGGCAGATCATCGCTTTCGACCTTGATCTTGCCTTCGGCGTCGCGTTGCTGAACCACGGGGCCCTTCCCGACGAACAGGCCCGTCAAGTCGATCGCCTCGGCCAGCGAACCGCCGCCGTTGCCGCGCAAGTCGATCAAAACGCCATCGACGTTTTCCTGCTTCAGTTCGCCAACCAGCTTGGCAACATCGCGGCTGGCGCTTCTATAGTCCTTCTCGCCTTTTCGCCGTGCATCGAAGTCCTCGTAGAACGCAGGCAGCGTGATCACGCCAATCCTGCGTGCAATGTCCCGTTCCTTCAGGGTGAGGACGGTCTTCTTGGCCGCCTGTTTTTCAAGGCTGATCTTGTCTCGCACCAGGCTGATGACGCGGTGGCTTCCACTCTCTCCGGTGTCTGCCGGCAGGATGTCCAGGCGCACAACCGAGTCTTTCTCCCCGCGTATCATTTGCACGACTTCATCAAGGCGGCTGCCCACCACTTCCTTGACGGCGCCATCATCGCCCTGGCCGACACCGATGATGCGATCCCCGACCGCCAGCTTTCCAGACAATTGAGCCGGTCCGCCCGGCACGAGCTCGCGGATCGTCGTATATCCGTCGCGTTCCTGCAGCACCGCGCCGATACCAACCAGCGAAAGCTTCATCGAGATATCGAAGTCCGCCGAAGCGGCGGCACCAAAATAGTCGGTATGCGGATCAACGGACGTGGTATAGGCGTCCATGAACGACTGGAACACGTCGTCGCTTTTGTATTTGTAGACGCGCTCCAGGATATTTTTATAGCGCTTGTCGAGCGTATCGCGAATTGCGGCGTCGGTCTGGCCTGCCAGTTTCAACCGCAGCCAGTCGCTTTTGACGCGTTTGCGCCACAGGTCGTTGCTTTGCTGGTCCGATTGCGGCCAGGGCTCCTTGTCGCGCAACATGGAATAGTCTTCCCGCACGCTGAAATCGAAGCCCTGCTTGAGCAAGTTGCGGGCATACGCCATGCGGTCGACGACCCGCTGGGAATAGACATTGAAGATCGAAAAGGGAATCTTCAGGTCTTCGCGCAGGATGGCATCGTCGATCTCGGTGTTGTCGGCCGCGAACTTGTCGATGTCGGCCTGCAGGAAAAAGCTGCGATCCGGATCGAGAGACTTGATGAACCGATCCATGATTTTGGCCGACAGCGCATCGTTGAGCGGAACCGGCTTGTAAGCATATCGCGTCAGGAACTGCGCGCTCAGCTTGGCAGCTTGCGCCTGCTGAGGCAGCGGCGACAGAACCGGCGTCGGTCCCAGTTCCAGGGAATATGCCGTTAGTGGAACTGCGAGGAACAGGCCAAGGAAAACATATCGTATGCGCATTCAGCTTTGATCCCAATTGCAATGCCTAGTCTCTACTATGCGATGGTGGTGGAACAATGATACGGGGTGCTGCGCAAAATTTCGTGTCCATGATCAAAAACGCGAGAATCTCTGAAGAGCCTCCTGGAGCGCGCAGCACTGCGGCCGTTATGAACGGCTGGATATACGAAATCCGGCCACCATCCTCGATAAGATTGTGACAGAAGACCGGCAGCTCCGAAGAGCGCCGAGTTGACTGAGGACTAGCGCAACCTGCCTGCGCCTCTCAAGCCTGTCCCGCAGGCTTTGCATCCCGGTCGAAAGAGGCGCGTTCTATCCCGTGGCGTTGGAGCTTGTCGTAAAACGTCTTTCGCGGAATTCCGAGCGCTTCGATCGTTCGGCGGACATCACCTCCATTGCTGGCCAGCGTCTCTCGGAGGATTTCCGCTTCGTGCTGGTTGAGACGCTGGGGCAGCGTAAGCGTGGCCGCCGCCTCCGGGACTTTTGCCCCGTCGTCATCGCCTGCAAGCCCGAGGACAAAACGCTCGGCAAAATGCGAGAGCTCGCGAACATTGCCCGGCCAATGATGGGTTTCGAGGTGGTGACGCGTGAAAGACGACAGAGCGGGCGCCTGACGGTTGAACCGCCTCGCGGCCCGTTCGCAAAAGAAACTGAAGAGGAGGAAGATATCGTCGCGGCGCTCACGCAGCGGCGGAATCGAAAGCGTGACGACATTCAGCCGATAGTAGAGGTCCTCGCGGAAGGCGCCGCGTTGAGCGGGATCGCCGAGATCGACCTTGGCCGCCGCCACGACCCTCAGATCGATCGGCCGTGTCTCATTGGTGCCGAGAGGTGCGACTTCGCGCGCTTCCAGAACGCGCAGCATATGGACCTGCGTGGCCGGCGGCATGCTTTCGATCTCGTCGAGGAAGAGGGTACCGCCACTGGAATATTCGATCCTGCCGACACGCTTCTTTTGCGCGCCGGTAAAAGCGCCCGGCTCGTGGCCGAACAATTCGCTTTCGATGATGGTTTCGGGAAGCGCGCCGCAATTGAGGGCGACGAAACTGCCCTTCGACCGTCGGCTCCATCGGTGGATCAGGTTGGCCACCACCTCCTTGCCGCTGCCTGTCTCTCCAGTCACCAGAACATCCACGTCGGTATCGGCAATCTGGCGAAGCGTTCGCCGCAACCGCTCCATGGCCGCTGTCTGGCCGATCAACGGCAGGTCGTCGCGCGCCTGTTCGGCCACATCCCGGAGTGATCTGTTCTCCAATATGAGCTGCCGTTTTTCTGCAGCGCGGCGAACGGCCTGCACGAGACGGTCGGCCGCAAAAGGTTTGGTGATGAAATCGTAAGCCCCGTCCTGGATCGCCTTGACGGCCATCGGAATATCGCCGTGACCGGTCATCAGGATAAGCGGAAGGTCCGGATCGAGCTTGCGGACACGGCCGAAAAGCTGCAGTCCGTCGATTTCGGGCATGCGGATGTCCGAGACGACGACCCCGGGGAAACTGCTGTCAATCTGGACAAGCGCGTCCGACGCCCGGGAAAATCGAGAGACGGCAAAGCCCGCAAGCTCGATCGTCTGGGCGGTGGCCTTGAGAAGGTCGGCGTCGTCGTCGACGAGGATGACGGGGATCGGATTGTTCATGGTGCCGCCTTGCGCAGATAGACGATGAAAGTCGTGCCGGTCTCGTCGCTTTCGACTTCGATGCGACCGCCATAATCGGTGACGATATCCTTCGAAATGACCAGGCCGAGGCCGAGACCCTTTTCCTTGGACGTGTTGAAGGGCGAAAAGAGCGCGCTTCTGATCGATGGATCAATGCCCGGACCGTTGTCGGAGACGCGGATCGAGATCTCATCCGGCAGCGTCTCCACGGAGACGTTCACGATTGCGCCACGCCTACCCTCCAGCGCCTCCAGCGCATTCTGAAACAGGTTGATCAGCACCTGTTCGAGCCGGACGCGATTGCCGGTGACGGCAAGGCCGGGTGGCGGCAACTCAATCGCGAGTATGTCAAGGCGGCCGGCAAAGCGGCTCCTCAAAAGGACGACGGCCCCTTCGATGGCGCCGCGGACATCAACGGCCTCGGGCGGTGCTCGTCCCTTTCGCCCGAAGGCCTTGAGTTCCTCGGTGATCATGCCGATCCGCTCGGTCAAGGCGGCGATCTCGCCGAGGTTTTCCTCCGCCGATTCTTTCCGGTCCCTTTGCAGGAAGACACGAGCATTGTCGGCATAGGCGCGGATTGTCGCGACCGGCTGGTTGATTTCATGCGCGACGCCGGCCGCAACCTGGCCAAGGATCGCCAGGCGGTTTGCCTGCACCAGCTCCTGCTGCACCACCTGCAGTTTCGACTCCGTACTACGGTGGTCGGCAATCTCTTCCTGCAGAAGGTCCCTTGCGCGGCTCAAGTCCAGGGTTCGTTCCGCGACACGGCGCTCCAGCTCCTCGCGCAGGGTTTTCTCTGCGGCGATGCGGAGTGCGATCATCTGCCGCCGCCTCAAAAGGAATGCGATCAACGCCAGGATCGGAACGAGTACGGCAAGCGCGAGCAGCCTCGCTTCGCGTACCGCAGCGGCAACAGACGGTTCGGTCGGTACGAGATATTCGAGTCGCCAGGATGTCGAAGGCACCGGCGTCAGAACGCGGAGATACTCATCCTCGCTTGTTCCCGGCAAAACCGCCGAGACGATCGAGGCGTCTTTGGACAGGGATTCCTTCGCCAAGATCGGAAGCGGCGTCAAAGGTGCATCACCGAACTGAAGGCTCTGGCGGATGGCGCCAAGCCGCTCCGAGGCAAGCCGCGCAGTCGTCATGAAGCGCCAGGACGGGATACTGGCAATCAGAACCACGCCATTGGCATCCGTGACGTAGACCGGACGGTTGGCCTCGCGCCAATCGCTTTCGAGCTGGTCGAACTCCATCTTCACAACGACGACGCCGAGCGCGTCGCCCTGGCTGTCGGCGCGGCGCGAGATGTAGAGGCCCGGGCGCTTGCTGACGCTCCCCAGGGCGAAATGCTCTGCGGTTCCAGCCTCCATCGCCCGTTGAAAATACTCCCGGAACGAATAGTCGTTGCCGACAAAGCTCAAGGGTTCGCGCCAGTTGCTGGATGCGACGGCAATGCCATTCCTGCCGGTGACGTAGAGAACGGAGGCATGGGTGCCGGCCACAAGCCCCTCCAGCTTCCGGTCGAGCGCACCGACGGTGTCCGCATCTCTCGACGTCAGCGCGCCGATCACCTGTTGATCCTCGGCAAGCAGCAGGGGAAGCGCGCGGGGTCGTTCCAGCACCGCGCGCAACAGCGCAACCTTGAGATTGGCATCGGCCCGGCCCTGCGTCACGAGCGCGTCGAGTGCCGACTTGCGGCCGTAGACGCCGGCGGCATAAAGAGCGGAGGTCAATATCACGATCGCTGCAAAGGCAAAGGCTGGCCAGGCTGTCCGCGCAAACGCGGGAACCCTGGTCGATTTCTCTGCACGGCGCTCCTCAAGCATCGCGGAAGTGTGCATAAATCCGCATAAAATGCAAAGGCCAGGGCGGAAATCCGCACGGAACGCCCCGTGATCCGCGTGCTCGTCGCCAACCATAGCCTTTTAAATCAATTACTTAGATGCCAATCTCCTTCTTGGCACGCATGTTGCTCCAGCAAAGCCAGCAGCACACCTGCAGTAACGGCAACGCCGCCCCGGGAGGCCTATTCGGTTGGGGCGCTATGGAGGATATGATGAACGCGACGATTTCCGACGTGCAGACGCACGGCAAGCTTCCCTTCTACCGCCATCTCTATTTCCAGGTTCTCGTGGCGATCGCCGCGGGTATCCTGCTCGGGCATTTCTACCCGGACATCGGCGCATCGCTGAAGCCGCTCGGCGATGCCTTCATCAAACTGGTGAAGATGATTATCGCGCCGGTGATCTTCCTGACCGTGGCGACCGGTATCGCCGGCATGGCCGATCTTCACAAGGTCGGGCGCGTCGCAGGCAAGGCGATGATCTACTTCCTGATTTTCTCGACCCTCGCCCTCGCCGTCGGCCTCCTGGTCTCGAACGTCGTTCAGCCGGGCGCCGGCATGCACATCGATCCGGCCACGCTGGATGCCAAGGCGGTCGCGACCTATACGGCGAAGGCCCATGACGCCACCATCACCGGCTTTCTGATGAATATCATCCCGGATACGATCGTTGGCGCCTTCGCGCAGGGCGATATCCTGCAGGTGCTGTTCTTCTCGGTCCTCTTCGGCATTGCGCTCGGCATGGTCGGCGAACGCGGCCGTCCGGTTATCGATTTCCTGCAGGCCTTGACCGCGCCGATCTTCCGTCTGGTGACCATCCTGATGAAGGCCGCCCCGATCGGTGCTTTCGGCGCCATGGCCTTTACCATCGGCAAATACGGCATCGGTTCGATCGCCAACCTCGCGATGCTGATCGGTACGTTCTATCTCACCTCGCTCCTCTTCGTGCTGATCGTCCTCGGCGCCGTCGCACGTTACAATGGCTTTTCCATCCTCTCGCTCATTCGCTACATCAAGGAAGAGCTGCTTCTTGTGCTCGGCACGTCCTCGTCGGAAGCGGCACTGCCGGGCCTGATGGCAAAGATGGAGCGCGCAGGCTGCAAGCGGTCGGTGGTAGGCCTTGTCATTCCGACAGGCTATTCCTTCAACCTCGACGGCACCAACATCTACATGACGCTTGCCGCACTGTTCATCGCCCAGGCGACCGATACGCCGATCACGCTTGGCGACCAGATCCTGCTGCTGCTTGTCGCGATGCTGAGCTCGAAGGGAGCTGCAGGTATTACCGGCGCCGGCTTCATCACCCTGGCGGCCACGCTTTCGGTCGTTCCGTCCGTGCCGGTCGCCGGCATGGCGTTGATCCTCGGCATCGATCGTTTCATGTCGGAATGCCGCGCGCTCACCAACCTGGTCGGCAATGCGGTCGCGACCGTCGTCGTCGCCCGCTGGGAAAACGAGCTGGACCCGACGCAGTTTGCAGCCGCCATGGCCGGGAGCGTCGATTCCGAAAACGCGGCGCTGATGCCTTCGGTACAGCCCGCGGAATAATCGCCCGTTTCCATCACAATTCGGAAAGGCCGCCGCTTGCTCGGCGGCCTTTCGCAATTTTTTCGCGGGCGTGTCCTTGGGGTCGGTTCCGGCCCGTGCGAGGCGAAGCTCCAGGGATCGGAGCGCTAGGCTCGCTCCTCCCAGAGCTTGGCGAGCTCGATCACCGTTTTCACCGCCAGTTCCATGTCCTGACTGCTGACGAATTCGAGCGGCGAGTGGAAGGCATGGCCGCCCGCGAAGAGGTTGGCGCAGGGCAGGCCCATGAAGGAAAGACGCGAACCATCCGTGCCGCCGCGGATGCTGCCGCGCACCGGGGTCATGCCCGCCCGGCCGATCGCCTCGACAGCGTAATCGACGATGCCGGGATGCTGGTCGAGCACCACCTTCATGTTGCGGTACTGTTCCTTGACGGTGAAAGTGTAGGAGGAGCCGGGATATCCGGCGATAACCTCCTGCGTGATCTTTTCCAGAAAGGCTTCCTTGGTTTTCAGGCCGCTTTCCGTAAAATCGCGGATGATGAAGGAGAGGTTCGCCTTCTCCATCACCCCGGACATGCCGGTCGGGTGGATGAAGCCGTCGCGGCCCTTGGTGGTCTCGGGGGTCATATCCTTCGGCAGCCTGGCGATGATGCCACCGGCGATCTTGATGGCGTTTTCCATCTTGCCGAAGGCAAAACCCGGATGCATGGCGACGCCCTTGATGGCGATCTCCACTGCGTCGGCCGAGAACGTCTCGTCCTCAATCGTTCCGGCGGTTTCGCCGTCCAGCGTATAACCGAAATCGGCGCCGAGCTTCTTCAGGTCGACCTTGTCGACGCCACGGCCGATCTCCTCGTCGGTGGTGAAGAGGATACGGATCGCACCATGCTTGACGTCCGGATTATTGATGAAGAATTCGGCCGCCGTCATGATCTCGGCAATGCCCGCCTTGTCGTCGGCGCCCAAAAGCGTGGTGCCGTCCGAGGTGACGATATCGTTGCCGATCTGGTCCTTGAGCACCGGATGTTCCGAGACGCGGATCACCTGGCTCCGGTCGCCGCTGAGCTGGATATCGCCGCCCTGGTAATTCCTGACGATCTGCGGCCTGACGTTGGTGCCCGTGAAGTCGGGAGCTGTGTCCATATGAGCGCAGAGGCAGATCACCGGCACGTTGTTCTTCGAGGTCGTGGCCGGGATCGTCCCGTAGATATAGCCGTGCTCGTCGAGATGCGCGTCGGTAATGCCGATCGCCAGCATTTCCTCGACCAGCAGCCGGCCGAGATCCTTTTGTTTCATCGTCGAGGGCTGGGTCGGAGACTTGGCGTCGGACTGGGTGTCGATGACGACATAACGGAGGAAACGATCGGTAACGCTATCGGCCATGGGGGGGATCCACAAATCTTAAACGGAATGATGGAGTTGTAGCGGGCGGATGGGAGCGCGTGAAGGTGGGAAATGAAAGGGCTGCGGCTTGGGGTTTGCCCCTCATCCGGCTGCCGCCACCTTCTCCCCGCGCGCGGGGAGAAGGACGCAAGCTGCAGCAGCCCGCCCCAATCACCGACGAAGAGCGGGGCAAGTCCCCTCGCCCCGTTTACGGGGAGAGGGTTAGGGTGAGGGGCATACTTCGGAAAGCTAAAACCCCTACCGCTGAGCCCCGATATCAGACGCTCCGACGGATGGTGCGGCGTTGCCCCAGCTGTTGCGGACATACGTGAGCACTGCCGCTACCTGCTCGTCCGAGAGCTTCCAGCCGAGCGAGGGCATGGCGGGCGTCGTCTTCGCCTGCGGCGTATGCACCGCCTGGCTGCCCTGCAGGACCAGACGTGCCAACGTCTCGGCGCTCGGCTGCTGCACGATCGTGCTGCCGGCGAGCGCGGGGAAGAGCTGGTTCGCGCCCTTGCCGTCGCCGCCATGGCAGGCGGAACAGGTGTCGTGGTAGATCGCCGCCCCGACCTTCATACGCGCATCGCTCGCAGGGATCGGCTGCGGTTTTTGCGCCGGGCCGCCCTGCGTGCTCTTGAGATAGGTGGCGATCGCGTGCACGTCCTCGTCGGTCATCAGGGAGGTCGAGGCCTGGATCGCTTCCGCCATCGGGCCGGATGCGATCGTATGCCCGTTTGTGCCGGTCTTCAGATACTGGACGATCTGCTCCTCGCTCCAGCTGCCAACGCCGATGTAGGAATTGCCGGTGATGTTGGGCGCATACCATCCCTGCAGCGAGGCGCCTTCGAGAGCCTCGCTGGTCTTGTCCGCGCCGAGCACCGTCTTCGGCGAATGGCAGGTGCCGCAATGGCCCGGCCCCTGGACGATATAGGCGCCGCGGTTCCATTCCGGCGATTTCGACGGATCGGGTCGGAATTCGCCGGGCGTGAAATTCAGCATGTTCCAGCCCATCATCGACAGCCGGATGTTGAACGGGAACGGCAGCTGGTTGGATTCGACCGGGTTGAACACCGGATCGACGGTCCTGAGATAGGACCACAGGTTGCCGATGTCCCTGTCGGTCATCTTCGTATAGGCCGGATAGGGCATGGCGGGGTAGAGCCGCTTGCCGTCATGGCCGATACCGTTCTTCAGCGCATTGCGGAAATCCGCCTCCGTCCAGTTGCCGATCCCGGATGCCTTGTCGGGCGTGATGTTCGGCGGAATGATCTGGCCGAAGGGCGTTTCGAGCGGCAGCCCGCCGGAAAGCGGTTTTGCCCCCGGCGCGGTGTGACAGGCGGCGCAATCGCCAAGGATCGCCTGGTAGCGGCCGCGGATGATCTCGTCCGCCTGGTCGGGGGCCTGAGCGAATGCGAGGCCGGCCGAGAGCGCGGTTGCGGCAAGGGTGAGGGAAAAGAGGATCTTGCTCATGCCGACACCAGAGGCTGGCCCGGGTTGCGGAGATATTGCTGACGGATGGCATCCGCCGCGTGATAGGCGAGCGCCCCCACTGTGCCGGTCGGGTTCTTGCCGGCATTGTGGGCGAAGGCGGAAGCGCCGACCACGAAGACATTGGCGACATCCCAGCTCTGCAGGTATTTGTTGACGGCGCTGGTTTTCGGATCGGTGCCCATGATCGCCCCACCGGTATTGTGAGTGCTCTGGTAGGGCACCGAATCCCAGCCTTTCTTACGGCGGGTATTGGTGTATTGCCGGCCGCCGAAGGCCTTGGCGATGTCCTCCATCCGGTCGGAGACCCAGTTCGACATGCGGATGTCGTTGTCCGGGAAATCGAAGGTGAAGCGCAGAAGCGGCCGCCCGAACCGGTCCGTATAGGTCGGATCGAGGTCGAGATAATTGCCGCGGGTCGGGTAGCTCGAGCCTTGCGAGGAGAAGCCGAGCGTCGACTTATAGGCCTTGACCGTCGCCTTCTTCCAGTCGCCGCCCCAGCGCGGCGTGCCGGGCGGGGTCGGGCGAGTCTGGATCGGCCTTCCGTTGGAGGGGATGCAATTGATGCCGGCGCCGCCGACGAAATCGAGCGGCCCGTGGTCGAAGGCATCGCCGTTATAATCATCCACGGTCTGGCCGAGCGCGCCGGCCGCCACGAACGGATTGAAGTTCTTGTCGTCGAAGAACACCTGGGCGCCGGCATTGGTCTGGTAGCAGTAGTTCCGGCCGACCGTGCCCTCGCCGGTATTCGGATCGTAGATCTGGCCGATCCCCGACAGCATCATCAGCCGGACATTGTGGAGCCCGTAGGCGCAAAGCAGCACGATATCGGCCGGCTGGAAGAATTCCTCGCCCGAGGTGTTCACATAGGTGACGCCGCGGGCATGTTTCTTCGAGGCGTCGAGATCCACATGCAGGACTTCCGATTCGGTACGGACCTCGAAATTCTTCTTCTTCATCAGCACCGGCAGGATGGTCGTCTGGGCCGAGGATTTCGAATAGTTGGCGCAGCCGAACCGTTCGCAGAAACCGCACATCGTACACTCGCCCATCGCGATACCGAGCGGGTTGATATAATCCTTGGAAAGGTTGGCCGCAGGCGTCGGAAACGGGTGCAGGTTCAGAGACTTTGTCACCTCCGCAAACAGCGTCGGCGCATAGGTCATCTGCAAGGGCGGCAGCGGATAGTCGCGCGAGCGCGGATCCTCGAACGGATTGCCGCCCTCCTGGAGCTGGCCGTTGATATTGCCCGCCTTGCCGGAAATGCCGGCGAGATATTCGAACCGGTCGAAGGATTTTTCCATCTCGGCGCCGGTCACGCCCCAGTTCTGCAGTTGCAGGTCCTGGATGCGGGCCGCGCCGTAGCGGTCTCTCAGGTGGTCGGCGATCTGGAAGTCGCTGTCCCAGAACCGCCAGGTATGGCCGTTCCAGTGAACACCGGCGCCGCCCACCCCGTTGCCGGGCAGGAAGGAACCATAGTCGCGCATCGGCAGCGCCGTCTGCGACGTGTTGTTGCGCATCGTCATCGCTTCGACTGTCGGCTGCAGGAAGAGATCGCGGCGGATGCCGTAACGAAGCTCGTCCTGGACGTAACCGATGTTGAAATCGGTTGCCGTATCGCGCCAGGGGCCGCGTTCGATCGCGACGACATCGAGACCGTCCTCGGTCAGTTCATGGGCGAGAATCGCGCCCGTCCAGCCAAGGCCGACGATCACGACGTCCTTGCGGGGTAGAATAGTGGTCATGTCTGTCAGTCCCTACCTGGTCATCCATTCCATCGAGCCCGCGATCGAAACCGGAGGCAGGGGATAGGGTTGGTTGTGTTTGGAAACGTGGTCGCGGTAGTCGTATCGCGCGCCGGGAAAGCCCAGCATCTTCCACGAGGCCATGTCCTTGTTGCCGCCATAGATCGGGTCGGCGAAAAAGCCTTCCATCACGTTGGCGAGCATCAGGTTGAAGAAGGACTTGGCATCCACCTTGTTCGGCAGGGTGATCTTGCCGGCTTCGAGATCCTTGAGGACTGCATCCTGGTCGGCTGGCGCAAGCTCGGCGAAGCGCTTGCCGCCCTTGGCGTCGCGGGTAAAGGCGTTCAGAGCGGCAATGCCGGATCGGTAACGTTGGGCCGGTGTGTCAGGCGCCTGATACCCTTGCGTCGCCAGGCCCGGCATGAAAGGGCCTTTGGTATAGAGCCGGCTCGACGTACCGTAGGACCCGACGAGCTGCCGGTCGAGATAAAGCACGCACCCCGCATCCTTGCCGCCGAGCGAAAGCTCGTCCGCCGGCACCAGCCGGTCGGCGACCGCCTCCATGGTCTGCGCCTCCTCCAGCGTGAAGAACAGCCAGCCACCGGGCTTGACCTGTACCGGCGGATCGGCGGAACGCGCCTCCCAGGGCAGGCTGCCGGAAATGCTGCGTGCCATCACGGGCGCGGCACTGCCGGCGATAATGGTAAAAGCGACGGATGAAAGGAATTGGCGCCGCGTGGGGCGCTTAAGACAGTGGGTTTCCATAGGAAGACCTCCCCGGAGAGAAAAGGTCGGTGACGCGCCGGAACGACGTGCGCCGATGAGATCGAACCGAACGGTTCAACGATTCACCTAGAGCAGGCCCGACCCGCGGCAACCCTTCTGGAACATTAAATCGACACGGGCTACGATCGTCAGGAATCGCCGCCACCAAGCGAGCCGCGATGCCCGAGGCGGGCAGAGATGGCGCGTGCCGCGCCCAGCAGCGGCTCGGCAAACCCGTTGAGGTTCTTCAGCGACAGGCGCTGCACGGGACCGGCGACCGCGACCGCGCCGACCACCTCCGACTGGGCGTCGCGGATGGGTGCCGCAATGGCGCGCATGCCGAGTTCGTTCTCCTCGTCTTCCACCGCGTAGCCGAGGCGGCGGATGTTGCCGAGCAGTTTCTGCAACTTGTCGGGATCGGTTGCAGTCTTCGGGGTTCGCGGCGACAAGGTTCCCCCGATGAGCGAGGCAATGCGGCTTTCCGGCTGGAAGGCGAGCATGGCCCGGCCCGCAGCCGTCGAGTGATAAGGCGCTCGCATGCCGATCTCGGCGCTGATGCGCACGGCCTGCCGGGAAGGCTGGACGCGGATATACATGATCTCCGGCCCGGCAGGAACGGCGAGCAGCACCGTCTCGTCGGTCTCGTTGCGCAGGTCGATGAGCAGCGTGCGCGCTTCGGTAGAAAGGTCCATGCGGTTGCGCACCAGCGAGCCGAGGCCGAAAAGCCCGAGCCCGAGGCGGTAGCGGCCGGTATCGCGGTTCTGCTCGAGGAAATCCTCCGCCATCAGCGTTACCACCAACCGGTGGACGGTGCTCTTGGCAATGCCGAGACGGCGGGCAAGCTCGGTGATGCCGATCTCCGCATCGTCTCCCTCGAAGGCCTTGAGAATGCGGATCGCCATGGAAACCGACGAAAGCCGGCCCTTCTGGTCCTCGTCCTGCAGGCCCGCCATTCCCATTTCCCCCAAAGCCGACATTCCATTGGCCCTCCCGTGGCAGCTGTCGATAGGGCGATCGCAACAGCATCGTTGACAGCCCGAGGTCCACGGGAATATTCTGTTAATGGACCATCGTTCCATATAGAAGAACACATGTCAGCCACTTGGGCAAGCGGAAACATGGTCGGTGAATGCGCGGCCTGCACCCGGAAAACCGGCTGACGAACCAAGACTTGAACTGAAAGACCACCCGATTGGACACCCGCAAGACCGTGCCGCTGATCGTCGCGTCGGCCCTCATCATGCAGCAGATCGATTCGACGGCGATCGCCACGGCCCTGCCGACGATTGCCAATGCGCTCGGCGAGCCGGCGCTCGCGCTGCATTCGACGATCACCGTCTACGTATTGTCGCTCGGTGTGTTCCTCCCCCTGAGCGGCTGGCTCGCCGACCGGTTCGGCGCCCGACGGGTATTCTGTTCGGCAATCGCGCTGTTCACCTTCGCTTCGCTGCTGTGCGCCGCCTCGACCACACTCACAATGCTGATCGCGGCGCGTACCCTCCAGGGCTTCGGGGGCGCGCTGATGTTGCCGACGGCGCGGCTGATCCTTGTGCGATCCGTGCCGCGCGAGGAACTGGTCTCCGCCATGGTGCTGATGAGCATGCCGGCCGTCGTCGGCCCGGCGATCGGGCCGCTGCTTGGCGGTTTCATCACGGGCATCAGTTCGTGGCACTGGATCTTCTGGATCAATCTGCCGGTCGGCATCGTCGCGATCATCCTGACGCTCGCACTGATCCGCAAGATCCCGCCGGCCGAGCGCACCTCCTTCGATTTTCCGGGCTTCATCCTCACCGGCTTCGGCATCGGCGCCGTCATCTTCGGCTTGGATTCCTTTGCTCGCGGCGCGAATTTCAGTGCCTTTCTCCTGGCACTGGTCGGTTTTGCGCTGCTCGGGCTTTATATTCGCCATGCGCGCAGGACGCCCAATGCCATCCTCGACTTGAAGCTCTTCCGCTATCCGACGTTCCGTACGAGCGTCACGGGCGGTTCGCTGTTCAGGATCAGCATGGGCGCCCTGCCCTTCATGCTGCCGCTGCTGATGCAGGAAATCTTCCACTACACGCCGCTGCAATCCGGCGCGATCACCTTCGTCTCGACGATCGGCGCATTCGGCATGCGAACCATGACGAGACGCATCCTGCGTCGTTTCGGTTTCCGCAACGTGCTTCTATGGAACGCGCTGATCGCCAGCGCCTCCATGGCGCTGCTCGCCACTTTCACACCCGGCACGGCGCCGGCCATCATGATCGTGATCATCCTGCTCGGCGGGTTCTTCAGGGCCTTGCAGTTCACCTCGCTCAACACGCTGACATTTGCGGAAACCGGGGATTCGGAGATGAGCCATGCGACCTCGCTCTCCCAGATGGCGCAACGCATCGCCCAGAGCACCGGCGTCGCGATGTCGGCGATGCTCCTGAACTACTTTTCCGGCGGTGCGGAAACGCTCACCAACTTCGCTTTCGCAATGTCCTTCACCATCATCGCGATCATCTCGGCCTCGTCCTGCATCTCGTTCTTTCGCCTGTCCGCGACAGCCGGCGACGTGCTCTCCGGCCGGAACAGGAAAATGAAGGAAGAGCCGATGGCGGAACCGGCGGACGCCGCGCAATAGGGAGACGGCGGCGCCAGCCAGGCGTGAGGAATTTTAAAGCTCGCCGACATTGGCCGGCGAGCCCTCCGTGGCTGCAACCCCGTGTGTGATCGGTCGCAGCCAACGTGAGCGGTCGCGCGCGTGTGCAGCCTCGGCCAGGCCGTCCGCAACTTACGGCTACGGGCCTGCGGAGCACGGACACGCCGGCAGTTATTCTCTTCGGTCTTTCAGTCCCAAGAAGACTATTGGACCTGCGAAGCGACGTGTCGTGTCGTTGGAGCTTTGGTAGGCTTTGCATCGACCGGAACGATATCGACTACCTCGGACAGCAGGAACTGCTTCGGAGAACCGCAGATGGTTGCGTAGACGATCCGGTCTAGTATTTTCAGGCTTTCGGACACGAATGTCCTTTGGTCGCCATTATCGAGTACCGATACAACGTACATGTTGATCCCATAGAGGTTAGCCGCGCAGGTCATTCGCGCATCACTATTTCTTAGCCAGCCATGGTTAATGCGCGGTTAATTCCGTCTCGGCGGCCCGTGGCAACTGCTCCGGCGCAGCGGTACCAAACTCTCATCGATACCTCTCTGCCACCTCTGCCTTCATCCCTGGTCCCCTTCGAAATCCGCGTTAAGTGCGCCACTGCCCCTTGAAACAAATTAGTTAGCATGCTAATTAGTGAGAAGAAAACTTAGCACACTAACCTTAAGCTCACGATGAAACCTGATCCGATCTCATCTGAATTCCTCGAAGCGCTGACCAAGGTCAGCCGCAAGATCCGCACGGCTTTCAATCAGCAGGTGACGGCGCACGGGCTGACCTATCCGCGCGCCCGCGCCCTGTTCCGCCTCGCCAAGAAGCAGAACATGACCCAGAGCGAGCTTGCCTGCGAACTGGAACTCGAACAGGCCACCATGGTGCGCCTCCTCGACCGGATGGAGGAGAACGGCTTGATCGAACGACGGCCGGATCCGAACGACCGGCGCGTCAAGCTTCTGTTCCTGACCGCCCATGGCGAGGAACAGGCGAGCCTCGTCCGCTCCATCGGCGACCGTATGCGAGAGCAGATCTTCCAGGATATCGACCCCGGTCAGATGCAGGTCGCCATGGCGCTGTTCGAGCGGATCATGGCCAATATCGGCGAGCTGGAGGACATCGATGTCCCCGCGTGAGGCAATGGCAAGGCAGGAAGACGCAACGATCATACGGCCGGATTTCCGCAAAAACGCGGAGCCGGCCAAACCTGTTGCCGCTACCGAGCCGGCGCCGGAGCCCGCTGCCGCCTCTCAGCCTGCACCGGCTGCGCCGCCTGTCTTCGCACCCAAATCCCCGACGATGGTCGCCGCCTACATGCTGGCGGGTACGCTGATCGCGCTGACGCAGGGGCTCGGCATGAGCTTCATCTCCACCAACCTGCAGCAGATCGCAGGCCCGATGGACCTGACCCAGACGGAAGCCACCTGGCTGATGGCGGCCTATCTCTTCCCGAATGCCAGCCTGACGCTGCTGCTCTTCAAGGTGCGCGCCCAATACGGGCTCCGAAATTTCGCCGAGATGGCGATCGTCGTCTATGTGCTGGTATGCCTCGGGCATTTCTGGGTCGACAGCTACGAGAGCGCGCTGGCGCTGCGCTTCTTCGCGGGCGTCGCCGCGGCACCGATGACCTCGCTCGGCTTCCTCTACATCCTCGAACCGGTCTCCCCGGCTAAGAAGATGAGTATCGGCCTCTGCGCCTCGCTGACGGCGCTCGCCCTCCCCTCGCCAGTAACCGGTCTCATTTCGCCCTATCTGCTGGATATCGGCAGCTATCATGCGCTTTATCTGGTCGAGATGGGGCTCGCCATGGTTTCGCTCGGTCTCGTCTACGTGCTGCCGCTCACCTCGCCGCCGCGTGCGAAAGTGATCAGCAGCCTCGATGTTGTCAGCTATATCTTCCTCGCCGTCGCGCTCGGCTGCTTCGCCGTGGTGCTGACAGTCGGCCGGCTCTATTGGTGGACGGCGGTCGACTGGCTCGCCTGGATGATCATCGCAGGCATTGCCGCCTCGGCGATCTTCGCGGCGATCGAGCTCAACCGCAAGAACCATCTGGTCGACATCCGCTGGCTGACCTCCCGAGAGATCCTGCATTTCACCGGCGCGCTGATGGTGTCCCGCCTCGTGCTGTCGGAACAGACCAGCGGCGCCGTCAATTTCCTGCGCAATGCCGGCATGCTGAACGAGCAGATGGCCGGCCTCTATTGGATCATTCTCGCCGGTGCCGTCCTCTCCGGCATCGTCTGCGCCATGATCATGAAGCCCGGACGGGAATCTGCGATCCACGCCGTCTCGCTGCTGCTGGTCGCGGTCGGCAGCTATATGGATAGCCAGTCGACCATCCTCACCCGGCCGGAGCAGATGTATCTCAGCCAGTTCCTGGTGAGCTTCGCGAGCGGCCTTTTCCTGCCGCCGGCGCTGACGATCGGCATGGGTGCGGCGATGAAGCGCGGCCCGAGCTACATCCTTTCCTTCATCGTCGTCTTTCTCGCCACCCAGAAGATCGGCGGTTATCTCGGCAGCGCGCTCTACGGTACCTTCGTGCAATGGCGCGAGCAGTTCCATTCCTTCCGGCTGGTCTCCGAGCTCGCCTCCACCGATCCGCTGGTCGCCAACCGCCTGAAACAGCTGGGTGGCGCCTATGGCAAGGTGCTGACCGATCCGAACCAGCAGGTGGTGCAGGGCGCGGCCCTGTTCAGCAGGCAGGTGCAGCAACAGGCCTATGCGCTCGCGTACAACGACTCCTTCCTGCTCACCGCCTATCTGTCACTCGCAGCGCTTGCCTGCCTTCTCCTCCATGTGGCGTGGCGCAACCGCCATCGGCTTCTACCTGCCCGGAACCCGATGCCCGCCGCCGCCTGACGCTCCAAGCAGAACCCAAGAACAAGAAACGAAACTGCCATGTCCAAGATCTTCCGCTTCATCGCCACCTATGTGGCGCTTGCCATCGGTGCCGCCGGCATCGTCGTCGTGCTTTACGCCTGGAACCTGCCGCCCTTCCACGGTTCGGTCGAGACGACCAACGACGCTTACATACGCGGCCAGGTGACCATTCTCAGCCCGCAGCTCGCCGGTTACCTCACGGAAGTGCCGGTCCAGGACTATCAAAGGGTCAGCCGAGGCGACGTGATCGCACGGATCGACGACCGCATCTATGCGCAGAAGCTCGAACAGGCAAAGGCGGCGCTGGCGACGGCGGAGGCTTCCCTTTCCAATTCCGAACAGAGCCGCAAGTCTGCCGAGGCCAAGATCCAGTCCGCCGGGGCAGCCGTCGAAAGCGCCAATGCCGCCTTCGATGCCGCCCGGACCGCTTACGACCGCACCCAGAGCCTGCTCGAGAAGAACATCGCCACCCAGAGCGAGGCCGAAAAGAACCGCGCCGCCTTCAACCAGGCCCAGGCCGCCGTGCATCAGGCGGAAGCCGCCAAGCTGGTCGCGGAACAGGACCTCAACACGATCGTGGTCAGCCGCAAATCGCTGGAGGCCAGCGTCGAGAGCGCCAAGGCCGCGGTGAAGCTCGCCGAGATCGATCTTGCCAATACCCGCATCACCGCTCCGCAGGACGGCACGCTCGGCGAGGTCGCCGGCCGCGTCGGCCAATATGTTTCGATCGGCACCCAGATCGGCTCGATCGTGCCGGACAGGGTCTGGGTGGTCGCCAACTTCAAGGAAACCCAGCTCGGCGGGATGACCGCCGGCCAGACGGTGACCTTCACCGTCGATGCCCTGGGACATGCAGAATTCACCGGCCGGATCGAGCGTTTCGCGCCGGCCACGGGTTCGGAATTCTCGGTCATCAAGGCCGACAACGCGACCGGCAACTTCACCAAGGTCGCCCAGCGCATCCCGGTCCGGATCGCCATCGAGCCGCAACAGAAGCTCACCGACAAGCTCGTCCCTGGCATGTCGGTGGTCGCAAGCGTAGACCTCGCGCAAGGCGGGGCGGCTCTAGCCGAGGCCAAGCTCGACTGATCGCTACCGCGATCAAGAGCTCGACCGCAGACGATCCGACAAGGAACGCCCCGCGCCTGTTCAGCTTTTTTGGCGCGGGGCGTTTTTGTGTTTCGGCCGCTGCCGGGTATTCGCGACCGGCGCATGAAACGGGTGGGCATCATCCGCTTTTCAGCCTTTGGTGCTCCAGATCCTGATGGATATTGGAGCTTTCCCGCATGCCGCATCTCTCCCCGCCTCCGCAAGTCGTGAAGCGCCATTCCCATTTGACGCGGCGCACCAATTGGCTAACATTGCCGGAAACTCCAGGTATCCCCATGAGCGTCCGCCCTCCCCAGTCGTTCCATCAGCCCGGCTTCACCAATACCGGCTTCAACGTCCTCGAATACGAGCTGATGTCCGAGCGCGCGGCAGCGCTTGGGCGGCAGGGGATGAAGGTGGAGGAAGCGCTCGCCGCCTTGAATGCCTGGAACCCCGACCGCGACAGCGGGGCGCGATGGGAAAGCCTTCGCGACGACGCCGCGGATGCCGTCTGGGGGCTGTTCATTCAGCGTGAAATCTGCGGTCTTCGAAACAATCGCGAAATCATCAAGCGTTATGCGATCCCGAGCGAGGTCCTTTCGAGGGTCGGGGCGGTTCGCAAGTAAGCCGGCCGTAGAGTGAAAATTTGAAATTGCCGCGGACCTTTTTTCGGATCTGCGGGCGGAAGATGGATTTGAGCAATGTCGAGACCCGTAATCGGCGTCATCGGAAATACCTATAATGTCGAAAACCGCTTTTCCGCCCAGCTCGTCGGCGAGCAGAACCTCAGGGCCATCGCGGAAGTCACCGGCGCCCTGCCGCTGATGTTTGCCGGCAATCCCGATATCACCGACATTTCGGCGTTGCTCGAAACCGTCGACGGCATCCTTTTGACCGGAGCCCGGGCCAATGTGCATCCGAGCCACTTCAACACCGAGCCGCATGCCCGCCACGAACCCTACGATCAGAACCGGGATGCGGTGGCCCTGCCGCTGATCAATGCCTGTGTTGCCGCCGGCATACCGGTTTTCGGCATCTGCCGCGGTTTTCAGGAAATGAATGTCGCGGCCGGCGGATCGCTGCATCCGGAGATCCGCGAACTGCCCGGACGCATGAACCATCGCATGCCACGCCTGGAAAACGGCGAGATCCATCCGGACATGACCGTCGTTTTCGCCGATCGGCATGACGTCCGGCTTACTCCGGACGGTGTGTTTGCGCGCCTTCTCGGTCGGGAAACGATCCGCGTCAATTCGCTCCACGGCCAGGGGATAGACGAACTGGGCAACCGCATCGTCGTCGAAGGCGTGGCGGAAGACGGCACGATCGAGGCGATCCGGTTCAAGGAGGCGGAGGGGTTCGCGCTCGGCGTACAATGGCATGCCGAATACGATCCGCAGATCAACCCGATCAACCGCGCCCTGTTCGAAGCTTTCGGCAAGGCCGTCAGGGCACGCAAGAACAGTGGCTGAGGCCTGTTGCGGCGGGGCGTATGACCGCCCTGAAACCGGTGACGGCGGGTTCAACTTGCCGACACGAAGTGGGCGCATATACTGCCCATCGTTCTCGGGAGTCGGCAATGCGGGCGCACGCAAGATATCTGGCAATCCTTTTGACAAGTCTTAGCGTCTTTGGCGCAGAGACGGTCCGGGCGCAGGATTTTGCAGGTCCGCTCAGCCCCGGCGCATTTGAAGCCACGATGAACATGGGGCCGATCGCCGAGACGCTGCGCCGGCAGATGCGGCAAAGGGGCAATCAGGACCCGGCATCCGGCGCACCCGAAACCGCCCGCCCTCTGCGGCCGGAAAGTTTTCGCTATTCCCCTTCAAAATCCCGCCGTGCAGCCAATCTTGCCAGTTTCGTTGCCAAGAGCCGGGCAATCGATCCCAAGGGAGCCGACGATCTCGCCAGGCTCGTCGCCTCCCAGGACATCATCGAGGCAATGCGCGCGCCGCTCGCCAAATACGGGATGCGGATCGACGATATCGCCGACGCCTATACGGTCTGGTGGATCGGCGCCTGGCAGGCCACGCGCGGTTCGACCGACGATCCGAGCCAGGCCGCAACGGCTGCCGTTCGCCAGCAGGTGATGCGCACGATGGCTTCCGTCCCCGAATTCGCCGCCGCCAATGACAGCTTCAAGCAATCCATGTCGGAAGCGCTGTTCCTGCAGGCGATGCTGCTCGGCGTCGGGCTCGAACAAGCCAAGGGCAATCCAGCCCAGACAAAGGCGATCGGCCGTGCCGCGGCTGAGGGAGCCCGCAGCATGGGGCTCGATCTTGCCGCAATGGTCCTGACCGAGGAAGGATTCAAGCCGGCAGACTGAGCAGGCTGCCCGTCCTGACCAGGAACGCGGCTGCCGTCGTCAAGGAATTGCGCTGGCCATCGGCATCGCCGCCCCTCCGGGTGGCGTAGCCCGTTCTGCGGTCTTGGCAACCGGGAAAACCAGGAATAGCCTCGATGGCGGAAGCTTGGGAGGGCGTCATGACATCCAGTTTCAATGTCCGCAGCGCTGGCGGTTACGAACAGCTCATGGGTCGCTGGAGCCAGAGACTGGCGCCGTTATTCATCGATTTCGCCGGCCTTGCCGAAGGTGAAAAGGTTCTCGACGTCGGCTGCGGTACCGGCAGCCTGACATTCGCGCTTCCGAAAGCGGCCACCCTCTCCGAAATCGCGGCGATCGACTACTCGCCCGTTTTCGTCGAGGAGGCGATCCGCCGCAACGCCGATCCCAAGATCACGATCAGCCAGGCGGATGCCTGCGCGCTGCCGTTCGCGGACGGATATTTCGACCGGGCGATGGCGCTTCTCGTGCTGCATTTCATTCCGGAGGCGGACAAGGCCATCGCCGAGATGCGGCGGGTCGTGCGCCCCGGCGGCGTCGTCGCTGCCACCGTCTGGGACCATCTCGGCGGCATGCCGGCGATGCGGATGATGTGGGACACCTTGTCGATGCTGGACGACAATGCCCGCCAGATGCGAAGCCATCACTTCTTCCAGCCGATGATGCAGCCGGGCGAGATGAAGCAGAGCTTCATCCGCCAGGGCCTTCTCGACGTGACGGAGGCGTCGCTGACGATCCGCATGGATTTCCAGTCCTTCGACGACTATTGGGGGCCGATCGCCGCCGGCGAAGGCCCGCTTGGAAAATATGTGGCGTCGCTGGACCCGGTGCTTCGGACAAAAGCGGATGCGGCTGTCAGGGCGGCCTACGAGGCCGGAAGACCGGACGGGCCGCGGTCGTTCGTCTCTGTCGCCTGGGCCTGCCGGGGCGTGGTTCCCTCCGCCTGATCTTCCTGGTACCGCAAACACAATGCCCTCCCGGCATTTCACCGGGAGGGCATTTTCCATCTCATCCCATGCGGCGGATCAATGCGTCGAATTCGCGTGCCCGCCCTTCTTCTTCGCATCATGGGTGTGGTGGCTGTCGCGTTCACCGCCGCCGCCGGAGACGCGGCTGGCGGAGCGCCGATCGTCGTCGGCCGGCGGTTTCTTCACCTCCAGCGGCACGCCCTTTTTTGCATTCGGCGCATTTTCATGGGACACGCCCGGACCGCCCTGACGGATGCTCGCCGGTGTCTTCTGCGATGTCGACATGATGAGGCTCCCTATCGGTCCTGCTGATGACCCTGATGAGTGGTGTTGACCTTGGTATTGCCTTGCTGGCCCTGCTTGCCGGGATCGTTGGCCGGCTGCAGCTTGCCGCGCTGGATGTCGGACGAATGCGCCTGCTCGCCGGACCCCTTGTGGCTCAGGTTTTCGGAGGGCGTCGGGGGAAGTCTGGTGCTCATGGAGGGCCTCCTTTTCTTCAGGTTTCCCACTGGTGTAACCAACGGGGAGTCCCGATGTTCCATCGGGCGGTTCCGGGCAGGAACTCGCGCGCCGCTGTCGCGTTCGAGCGAAAGACCGACAGAACAGGGAGGGCTTGATGAACAACTTCCAGGACCAGCTTGCAGCGGTGATGCAGCAGGCGACGCTGCCGATGGAACGTAAATGGTGGCATAACGCCACCGTCTACCAAGTCTACCCGCGAAGTTTCTGCGACCTGAATGGCGACGGCATCGGCGATATTCCCGGCATCACCTCCAAGCTCGACTACCTCGAGTCGCTAGGCATCGACGTGATCTGGCTGTCTCCGATCTACAAGTCGCCGATGGACGACAACGGTTACGACATTTCCGATTACCAGGATATCGCGCCGGAATTCGGCACGCTTGCCGATTTCGACAAGCTGGTGGCCGAGGCAGGCAAACGGGGCATCGGCATCATGCTCGATCTCGTCGTCAACCACACGTCGGACGAACATCCGTGGTTCCTCGACAGCCGCAAGGGGCCGGATAATCCGTTCCGCGACTTCTATATCTGGCGCAAACCGGCCGCGGACGGCGGTCCGCCGAACGGCCTCAAATCCTCCTTCGGTGGACCGGCATGGACGCTCGATCCCGAAAGCGGCGAATATTATCTCCACCTGTTTTCGAGACGACAGCCGGATCTCAACTGGGAAAACCCGAAAGTCCGCGCCGAGATCTACAGGATGATGAACTGGTGGCTGGAGCGCGGCATCGCCGGCTTCCGCATGGATGTCATCGATTATATCGGCAAGCAGGTCGATCAGGAGATCATCCATGACGGCCCGCATCTGCACGACTATCTGCAGGAGATGAACCGCGAAACGTTCGGCAACCGGGATATCATGACCGTCGGCGAGACCTGGAGCGCGACACCCGGCTCCGCTCTTCTTTATTCCGGCCGCAACCGCCACGAGCTCTCGATGGTCTTCCAGTTCGAGCACGTCACCCAGCAATGGGACGAGGTCTACGGCAAGTGGCGATCGAAACCGTTCGATCTTGTGAAGCTGAAATCCGTGCTCGGCAAATGGCAATATGCGCTGTCCGACGACGGCTGGAATTCGCTGTTCTGGGGCAATCACGACCTGCCGCGCGCCGTGTCCAAATATGGCGACGCGACGGGCTATCCGGTGGAATCGGCCAAGATGCTGGCGACCGTACTACACCTGATGAAGGGAACGCCCTTCATCTACCAGGGCGAAGAGATCGGCATGACCAACGTGCCCTTCACGACGATCGAGCAATATCGCGACATCGAGACGCTCAACATGCACCGGCTGCATATCGAGGCCGGCCTGTCGCCCGAGGAATTCATCAAAGGTGCCAACGAAAACGGTCGCGACAATGCCCGCACCCCGATGCAATGGAGCGCCGCGCCTTACGGCGGCTTTTCAACGGGCGTGCCGTGGATCGAGGTGAACCCCAATTACCCGACGATCAATGCGGAATTGGAAATGACCGACGAAAAGTCGATCTGGAACCATTACCGCAAGCTGATCGTGCTCCGGAAATCCCATGAAGTGATCGTCTATGGCACCTATCAAAGCTGGCTCGACAGCCACCCGGACGTGTTCGTCTACTCGCGAACGCTCGACAAGGAACGGTTGGTGGTGGTGGCCAATTTCACGGCCCGGACGGTGACGGCGGAGCTGCCGGGCGAATTGCGGACACCGGGTGAAGGATTGATTTCCAACTATGAACCGGTGAATTCGCTCGGCGAGGCGGTCGATCTCAAGCCCTATGAGGCCTTTGCGGTTTTGACAAAACTATTTTGAAGCAGCGCGAAAAACCTCGCCCGTCTGCTGCACCTCTCCCGTCCAGACGAGTAAAGGTGCCGGCAGGCGGATAAGGCTGGCAGCTACCGCATCAATCCGCTCTCACCCGCAACAACCGCAGCGCGTTGATCGTCACCAGCACCGTTGCCCCGGTATCCGCAAGGATTGCCGGCCACAATCCTGTGACGCCGATAATGGTCGTCACCAGGAAGACGGCCTTGAGGCCGAGCGCGATCGAAATGTTCTGGTAGATGTTGCGCATCGTCCGCTTCGACAGTTCGATCATCGCGGCGATGTCGCCGACCCGGCCATGCAGCGCCGCGGCGTCGGCTGTCTCCAGCGCCACGTCGGTTCCACCACCGATCGCGATGCCGACATCGGCGGCGGCCAGCGCCGGCGCGTCGTTGATGCCGTCGCCGACCTTGCCGACCACGAAGCCTTCGCGCTTCAGCTCGCCGACGATGCGGCTCTTGTCTTCCGGCATCAGTTCGGCGCGCACCTCGATGCCGAGATCCGTGCCGATCGCGGTGGCGGTGCGGGCATTGTCGCCGGTCAGCATAACGGTCTTGATGCCGGCATCGGTCAGCGCCTTGAGGCCTGCCCTGGCGTCGGGGCGCGGTTCGTCGCGCATGGCGATGGCGCCGGCGAGAACGCCGCCGACGATCAGCACCGAGACGGTCTTGCCCTCATCGTTCAGCGCGGTGATCCGCCGGGAATGTGCCATCGGCAGCGACACCCGCTCGGCCGCAGCCTTGGGCGAGCCAAGGAAAACCTCCTGGCTTTCGACGATAGCCGTGACACCCCTGCCGCCGAGCGCTCTGGCATCCGTTGCAGCGGGGATCTCGACCTCGTCATCGGCGGCCTTGGCGAGGATCGCAATAGCCAGCGGATGGCTGGAGCCGGTTTCGAGCGCGGCGGAAAGGCGCAGCACATCTTCCGCATTGCGGCCGAAGGCGATGACATCGGTCACCTGCGGTTTGCCGGCCGTCAGCGTGCCGGTCTTGTCGAGCGCGACGGCGGTGATTTTTCCGAGCGTTTCCAAAACCGCGCCGCCTTTCATCAAGAGGCCGCGGCGGGCGCCCGACGACAGTGACGCGGCAATTGCGGCCGGCGTCGAGATGACCAGCGCGCAGGGGCAGCCGATCAAGAGGATCGCCAGGCCCTTGTAGACCCACTCGTTCCAGGACGCGCCGGCAACAAGCGGCGGCAGGATCGTCACCAGAGCCGCAACGGCGACGACGCCCGGCGTGTAGTAGCGGGAGAAACGGTCGATGAAGCGTTCGGTCGGGGCCTTGCTTTCCTGTGCCTCCTCGACGAGCCGCACGACGCGGGCGATGGTATTGTCCGCGGCGGCGGCCGTGACGCGAACCCGCAGGGCACCATCGCCGTTGATCGTGCCTGCGAATACCGTGTCGCCCATGCTCTTGGACACGGGCGTGCTTTCGCCCGTGACCGGTGCTTCGTCGACCGCGCTTTCCCCTGCGACGATCACGCCGTCCGCCGAAATGCGGTCGCCGGGACGAACCAGGATGATCGCACCGACGGCAAGGCTTTCTGCCGGAACCTCGCGGGTCTGGCCGTTCTCTTCGACAATCGCATTTTTCGGCACCAGCGCCGTCAGGCTCTGGATGCTCTGGCGCGCCTTGCCGGCCGCGACCCCTTCCAGCAATTCCCCGATCAGAAAGAGGAAGACGACCGCGGCTGCTTCTTCGGACGCGTCGATGACGACCGCACCGACGGCTGCAATCGTCATCAGCATCTCGATCGAAAACGGCGTGCCGGCGAGGGCCGCCATGATGGCGCGACGCGCGATCGGCACGAGGCCGATCAACATTGCGGCTGTGAAGATGTAGGTGTCATAGGCGGGAAGGAGGTGGCCAAGCCCATAGGCGGTCGCTAAAGCAATGCCGACCAGGATGGTCAGGCGTCCCTTGGCCGATTTCCACCAAGGCCCGTCCATCGGTCCATGATCGTGACCGTGAAGACCTTCGATCTTTGCCGAATCGTGGCCGCCGTGGTGATGCGCGCCGTCATGGTGGGAGTGGTCGTGGCCGCCGCCATGTCCATGATGGTGGTCGTGATCGTGGGCCTTGCCGATTTCGCCCTCCAAGGGGGGGATCGAAGGAAGGTCGCCGCTCCGCCTGGCGTCCGCTCCAGCCTTCTGCCCCAGTGCCCTCAGCGTATATCCGAGCCCGGTCACCCGTTTCTCGACTGCGCCGAGATCGCCGGTTCCGTCATGCGTCACCGTCATCGTGCCGGCCGCGACCGAAACGGACACGTCCTCGACGCCCGGCATACGGCGCACCGCCGTGTCGATCTTCGTCGCGCAGCTGGCGCAATCCATGCCGCCAACCTTGTATCGTGCCTGTGTCGTTGCGTTCATCGTCTCATTCCTGGTGGATCGAGCCACCTCTCTACAACCTCTAGCGACTAGAGCTGCAAGGCCCCAATCGGAAAAAATCACTGGCAAAGCGCATTATCTTTGCTGTAAACCATGACGGAGACAGGGGCGTCCGGCAAAGCCGGGCTGAGAAGCACCCTTAGAACCTGAACCAGATCATGCTGGCGGAGGGAGTCGTCCGGGCGCTCGTTATTGCGCCTCGCGCCTGCCCCGCCGAAAGAGGCAGACATGCAGACGACGACGCCCCTCGGGACGCCCCTTGAAGAAACCCCCGGCCAGTTGCTGGCTGCGATGCGCGCCAAAAATCCGCTCGTGCAGAACATCACCAATTTCGTGGCGATGAACATTGCGGCCAATGTGATGCTCGCCGCCGGCGCCTCTCCCGCAATGGTGCATACGAAGGAGGAGGCCGGCGAGTTCGCTCGCATTGCGTCAGCTCTCACCGTCAATATCGGCACTTTGTCGCCCGATTTCCTGGCCGGCATGAAGGCGGCAGCCGAAGCCGCCTCCGAGACCGGCAAGCCCTGGGTGCTCGATCCCGTCGCCCACTACGCCACCGCCTATCGCCGCGCCGCACTCGGCGAACTCATGGAGCTGAAGCCGACGGTCATTCGCGGCAACGCCTCGGAAATCATCGCGCTGGCGGGCAGCCGTTCGAGCGGTCACGGCGTCGACAGCGGCGACAGTGTCATGGCGGCGGAAGGCTCAGCGATCGCGCTTGCGCGGCAGAATGCCTGCGTGATCGCGGTCACCGGCGAGGTGGATTTCGTCACCGACGGCCGCCGTTCGGTCCGGGTTCTCGGCGGCTCGGCCCTGATGCCGCGCGTCACCGCGCTCGGCTGCTCGCTCACCTGCCTCACCGGCGCCTTTGCCGCGACCGTCCCGGACAAGCCGTTCGAGGCGACGGTCGCCGCACTCGCCATGTTCGCCGTCGCCGGCGAGGAAGCAGCTCTCACGGCGTCCGGCCCGGGCTTTTTCTCCCCGATTTTCCTTGATCGCCTCGCGGCCCTGACCGGCGAGTCGCTCGATGCACAGGCGAGGATCGTCGCGGCATGACCAGGATCTTCGACCTTTCCGTCTATCTCGTCCTCGACCCGGATCTCTGCCGCGAGATCGGCATGGTTCAGACGACAAGGCTTGCAGTGGCCGGCGGCGCAACCATCGTCCAGCTGCGCGACAAGCAGGCGGATACCGCAAGAATGATCGAAACCGGCCGGGCGCTGAAAGCCGTTCTGGCGGGCACCGGCGTGCCTCTCATCATCAACGACGACGTGGAGGCGGCCATCGCGATCGGCGCCGAAGGACTGCATGTCGGCCAGAGCGACATGGCCGCTGCGATCGCGCGGCAGCGCGTCGGCCATGGCATGATCCTTGGTCTCTCGGTCGAGACGGAGGAACTGGCGCGGCGGGTGGACCCGTCGGTCGTCGATTATGTCGGTATCGGCCCCGTGTTTGCGACCGGCACCAAGCCGGATCACAAGCAGCCTATCGGCTTCGAAGGCCTTGCCCGCATCGTCGCCATGGCGCCGGTTCCGGCGGTCGCGATCGGTGGCGTCAAGGCGCAGCACGCCGGCCTCGCGCTCGCCGCCGGCGCCAAGGGCATCGCGGTCGTATCCGCCATCTGCGGCCAGCCCGATCCGCAGGCGGCCGCCCGCGGGATTGCGGCAGAAATCGAAAGGGCTCGTGCATGACCATCAAGAACGTCCTGTCGATCGCCGGATCGGACCCGTCGGGCGGCGCCGGCATCCAGGCGGACCTGAAAACATTCGCCGCGCGCGGCGCATACGGCATGGCGGCGCTGACCGCGCTGACGGCCCAGAATACCCAAGGGGTCAGCGGTGTGCTTGCGGTGCCGGCAGCCTTCGTCGCAAACCAGATCCGCGCCATCTTTCTCGACGTGCGCGTCGATGCCGTGAAGATCGGCATGATCGCCAATGCCGAGATCGCCGAGATCGTCGCAGACGTGCTGCGCCCCTATAGCGATAATGTGCCGATCGTTCTCGATCCGGTGATGATCGCCAAGGGCGGCTCGCCCCTGCTCGCGCTCGATGCGGTGGATGCCGTCACCTACCAGCTGATGCCGCTTTCGGCCGTCGTCACCCCCAACCTGCCGGAAGCGGCCGCTCTTCTCGGAGAAACGATTGCCGTGACCCGCGAACAGATGGCGGATCAGGCCGGGCGGCTGCTCAAGATCGGTCCCAAGGCCGTGCTGGTGAAGGGCGGCCATCTGGAAGGCGAGGATAGTCCGGACGTGCTGGCGGATGCGACCGGCATCCACTGGTTCGAGGGCAAGCGCACCGCAACCCGCAACACCCACGGCACCGGCTGCACGCTGTCGAGCGCGATCGCTGCCGAACTCGCCCAGGGCGCGCCCGCAGCACAGGCGGTCGCGACCGCAAAAACCTATCTCGCGGGAGCCATCGCCGCCGCCGATACCCTCACCGTCGGCACCGGCCACGGGCCGGTATCGCATTTTTATGAGTGGTGGTGAGGTGAGGCGGCGGGCTATTCAGCCATCGACTTCCGATTTTTTTCTGATTAGCCCTTCTGTGCCGTGATCTTCTCGAAGGCGATGGCAATTTCCCGGCTGCCATAGGGCTTTTTGAGAAGCACCGCTCCCTCTATCGCCGCCTCGTCGGGAATTCGATCATTGCCGGTCGCGAAGACGATCCCGACATCGGGTGACAGCTCGCGCGCCCGTTGTGCGAATTCTCCGCCGGAAAGGCCCGGCAGACCCAGATCGGTTACCACAACGTCGAAGCCGCGCTCTTCGATCATCGTGATCGCCTCCTCGGCCGTCGCGGCCTCGGAAACCTCGTGCCCCAGCTCGGTCAGGAGATCGGCCGTGCTCATGCGGATCAGGAAATCGTCCTCGACCAGCAACACGGAATATCGCGGCATGACCGGCCGTTGACCGATCGGAGGAACGGGTGGCTTGGCGGCAAGCGACGCCCTTACCCGGTTGCGATGCTGCTGGCCGTTCAGCACGTGGCGGATCTTTCGCGCCAGCGCTTCGCGGGTATAAGGTTTCGACAGCAGTTCGACGCCGGGATCGAGCCGTCCGCCGTGCACGATCGAGTTTTCCGTGTAGCCTGAGGTGAACAGCACGGCGACATCCGGCATCCGCTCGCGGGCATGGCGGGCAAGCTCGGTGCTCTTCAGCGGTCCGGGCATCACCACGTCGGTGAAGAGAAGATCGACCGGCACGCCACTTTCGATGACGCTCAGCGCGCCCGCGGCATCCTTCGCCTTCAGCACGGCATAACCCAGGTCCCCGAGCAGCTCGACGACGGTGGCGCGAACCTGCTCGTCGTCTTCGGCCACGAGAATGGTTTCCGTACCGCCGGTCACGGGGCCGAAATCGGCATCGGTCACCAGATCCTCGCTGCGCTGGACGCGCGGGAAATAGATCTTGACGGTCGTGCCCTGGCCGAGTTCGCTATAGATCTTGACGTGCCCGCCGGATTGTTTGACGAAACCGTAGACCATCGACAGGCCGAGGCCAGTGCCCTTGCCGACAGGCTTGGTCGAGAAGAACGGTTCGAACACCTGTTCCATGACGTCCGGGCTCATGCCGGTGCCCGTGTCGGTTACCGCCAGCATCACATATTGGCCGGCCGGCACGTCCGTATGCTGGCGCACGTAATTGTCGTCCAGGAAGGCATTGCCGGCTTCGATCGTCAGCTTGCCGCCGCCTTCCATTGCGTCTCTGGCATTGATCGCCAGGTTGAGCAGCGCGTTCTCGATCTGCGTCGGATCGACCAGCACGTTCCAGAGGCCACCGGAGCGGATCGTCTCGACCTCGATATCCTCCCCGAGCGTGCGCCGCAGCAACTCCTCCATGCCGGTCAGGAATCGGCCGATATTGACGACCTTCGGTTCCAGCGGCTGTCGGCGGCCGAAGGCGAGAAGCTGGCTCGCCAGCTTGGAACCGCGCTGTACGCCGGCAAGCGCATTCTCCACCCGACGGGCAGCGCGCTGGTTGCTGGCGACATCCTTGGCGAGAAGCTGGAGATTGCCGGATATCACCTGCAGGAGGTTATTGAAGTCGTGCGCGACGCCGCCTGTCAGCTGGCCGAGCGCTTCCATCTTCTGGCTCTGGCGCAGCGCCTCTTCCGCCTTCAGGCGCTCGGAGATTTCGGACACGATCCTCTGTTCGAGACCGGCATTCAGCGCCTGGAGCGCCTCCTCGGCGCGCTGGCGTTCCGCAAGGTCCCGCTCCGCGACACGGAAGAGCCGCGCGTTGTCGATGGCGATCGCCACCTGTCCGGCGGCCCCCACCACCAGCCGCTCATGCTCCTCGCGGAACTGAGCGGGCTCCGCATGGCCGAAGAACAGGCCGCCGATCACCTCGCCGGAGCGCGAAATCACCGGAACCGTGAGATAGCTGCGAACCGGCAGATGGCCCTTCGGCATGCCGAAATATGGATCATTCCGGCCATAGCGCTCGTCCTTCAGGATATCGTCGGAGCGAATGACGCCCTCGCCGCCGAAGGTCGGGGCAAAAACCGCCGTGTTGCGCGGCATCGGAAAATTCTCGAACGCCGAGCGAGGAACGCCGGACAGGGCATAGAGCATGTAGCTCTCGCCGCGGTCGTTGACGACGTTGTAGAAGAAGGCTCCGAACTGCGCTCCCGTCAGCTCCACACCGGCGTCGGTCGTCATCTGCACGACCGTTTCGAGATCGAGCTCCGCTGAGAGCTCGGCGCCGAGCCGGTTCAGCACCTCGAGATGGCGTGTCTCCTTGAGCAGCGCGATCTCCGCCTTCTTCTGGTCGGTCACGTCGCTGCCCTGGATGAAGATGCCGGTCGGCTCGCCGGCGTCATCGACGATCGGCTGGTAGACGAAATCGACGAAACGCTCTTCCGGCGGCAGGCCGGGCCGGCGCGCCAGCACCACGCTCACCCCTTGGCCGAGATGCGGACGGCCGCTTCTGCGGACTTCGTCGAGCAGCTCGGAAAAACCCTGTTCCATCACCTCCGGCAGCGCTTCGCGAATGGGTCGCCCGAGCAGGTCGCGGCCGCCGACGAGACGCATATAGGCGCCGTTGGCCATCTCGAAAACATGGTTCGGTCCGGTCACCATGGCCATGAAGCCCGGCGCCTGCTCGAACATCAGCCGCAGGCGCTCCCGCTCGCCCTGGAGCCGCCGCTCGGCACGCACCTTGGCCGTGTTCTCCACGACGATCGCCACCACGCCGAAAGGCTTGCCGATCTCGTCATAGACCGGGGAATAATAGAGATTCATGAAAGCCGAGGCAGGGACTCCGGAGCGATCGAGGACCATTTCCTGATCGGAATAGGCAAGCGTGCCGCCGGCGAAACAGACCTTCATGACGTTGTCGTTGAAGTCGGCGACTTCAGGCCAGCCCTCGCGCACCTTGGAGCCGAGGATGCCGGGATGACGCCGTCCGGCAAAATCGGAATAGGCGTCGTTGTAGATCATCACGCCATCTTCATTCCACAGCGTGACGATCGGAACCGGCGACTGAAGGATGAGGGAAATCGTCGTCCTGAGGCTTTGCGGCCAGGTGCCGATCGGGCCGAGCGAGGTGCCTGCCCAATCGAAATCCCCAATAAGACGGGCCATTTCGCCGTTATGTGAAAGAAAGGCTGTCGCGACAGTCGAAGGGTTCATCATCGGGCTTTCGGCGGCATAGGCACTCTGCTGCCGTCTTACATCACAACGATCACCTCGGACAGCTTTTTGACAATCGTCAATTAGGGCATTGCCACAAAAAAGCCATGGGTGAGGCAGGCGAATTTTGACGAAATCCGCAGGGCTTCAGCCGATATCCGTCCTTGCAAAATCGTCGCCCTTGTAGAGAAGCGAAAGGCCTCGGTTTTTGGCGCAGGCATAGGAGAGACAATCGGCCAGGTTAAGCTGTGCCGATTGTCCCCTGCCCTTCCCGTAATCGCGGAACGCCCGAATCGCCAGTTCGCCATCGGATTCATCGATGGGAATTACCTTGATTTTCGCCTCTTTGAAGAAAGCGGATAGACCTTGCTCAATGGTAATGGGATCCTCATCGAGCTTCGTCGACAGCCTCATGGCGGTCTCAAGCACGACCAAAGCGCTGGTGCAGAGGTTTTCTGCCGCTTCGATCCTGCTTATCCACTGTTCCGCATCCTCTTCCTTGGAAAAGATCGCGACGATGACGGACGTGTCGACGAACACTAATGGCCCCACATTTCGTCGATTTCCTCCTTGGTCATGTCCCGTCCCTTTCCACCCTTGATGGCGTGAAGGCGATCAACGATTTTCATCACACGCTCCTGAAGGGGCGCTTCCGTCTCTTCCTCTTTTGAAAGCCGCGCTTCGAGAGCTTCGATCACCGCTTCGGTCATACTGACCTTGCGTTTCTTGGCGAGCCGCTCGGCGAGTGCACGAGCGCGTGGATCGCGTATCTGCAGGTTCATGACATCTCTCCAGCCTTTGTCATGACAGATACCACATCCGTCATGACAAAGCGAGCAGAACCCGATCAGTTGCAGCGCCCGGCCTGGGTCAGTGCTGCGCTCACGCCGGAGAGCGAGAATGTGTAGCTTGTCTGCGTGCCGCGCTGCGAGACCGCTTCCAGGGTCATGCTGCTTCCCGATTTCATTGCCGCGACCAGAGCCGCATCACTACTCTCTTGTTTGGTCCAGCCGGAATTGCCTTTCGGCTCCAGGGCGAAGGTCTGGCCGTCGACGGTCACGGTCATCTGCGATCCGCCCTTCAGGTCGTAACCCATGATCGCCTGCGGATAAAAACCGGATCCGGCGGGCTTCGGCGCGACGAGAAAAAAGTTGTCGCCGTGGTCGACATTGGCGGGCTGCACCTGCGTGGGCGTCGTCAGCACGTAGCAGGTCGTGCCGCCGTCGCCTTTATAGGAATAAAGGCCCCAGGCGTCGAACTTCTTCACCATTCTCGGGCTCGGCTGGGCAAGCGCAGGGGATGCGATAGTGGAAAGAGCGAGCGTGGCGAGGGCGAAAAACTTGATGGACAATCTTGTCTCCATGGTCGGAAATGGCGAGGGAGCCGCGGCGGCGTGGCCGCCCGCAGAAGATAGTCCATTCAGAAAGCAATCGGTTATCACAAGGTTAATCGCATCGTCCGAACGCCCCGAAACGAGGCACCCTGGAGAGGCCGAGGGGGATGGATCGTGATCCGCGCTGCTGCTTTCATCCCCCGTCGTTCAGGGAAAGTCGCCAAAAGTTAACGCCCGAGGTCACGGCCCGGTCACAATCATGTCAGGCGACCATAAATGCTGTGCATATTGCAGTGGGGGCGAAAGGTGGCCACCGGGCCACCTTTCGGATCGGG
>Ga0102590_1000454_pt1 | contig 91558 bp, 84 predicted proteins | sample AraplaMF_Col_mMF_FD_76859 | JGI IMG/M metagenome (GOLD analysis project Ga0102590, IMG submission 76859) | Arabidopsis root microbial communities from the University of North Carolina, USA - plate scrape MF_Col_mMF | ecosystem: Host-associated > Plants > Roots > Endosphere | place: USA... | reverse complement strand
AACGTCAACCGCATGGCGTTCGACAATTGGAGCGAGCACCAGGCGCTGTATCCGCAGGGCAAGGCGATCGTCGAGATGGCTTATCCGCGGGCCCAGTCGCTGCGTCAGGTGCCGGTCGCGATCCGCCAGCGCATCAACGCCCGCGGCGCCGCGCAGGTCGCGGACGTGTCGGCCGCCTGATCGCGGTTCCGCTGCTTTACGATAAAGTACCTGTGGCGCCAGCTTCGGCTGGCGCCACTTTCATTTTGGGCGCATATCGTTGGCTCAGGTCGATGATCCGCCGCACAGCCGTGACATGAAGCCCGCCCCTCGCGTCAGCGTTCAAGAGCTCCTGGAGCTCGGCGTGCAGGCCCGCAAGCGGGGCGATTACCGCGCTGCGCTCGAGCAGTTCCAGAAGGCCATTGCGGCCTATCCGAGGAACGCCAGGGCCAAGATGGAAGCCGTGCGGGCGCTGCTGCGCCTGTCCCGCCCGGACGAAGCCGAGGCCATGGTCCGGCGTGTCCTCGTGGACAATCCCGAGAATGTGGGAGCACTGCTGGCGCTCGGTCAGATGCTTCGCGACACCGGCCGTCTCGACGAGGCGGAAGCGACGTTGCGCCGCGCCAGCAAGACTTCGCCGGACCATGCCAAGGCGTTGCGGGCCTTCATCGGCCTGCTCTATCGCCGCGATGCGGCCCGCGGCCGTGCGGAACTCGCTGCGCTGGCCAAGGCCGGCCGTGTTTCGCCTGGCGCGCAGATCGAGATTGCGGCCGAGCTTCGCGAGCAAGGCCATCTCGACGATGCGCGCCGCGAGCTTGATGCGGCGATCAGTCGCGAGCCGAACAACATCGAGGCGCTCATGGAACGCGGCCGGCTGGAACGCCGCGCCAGCAACCGTGAGGCTGCGCTGGCTGCTTTCCGGACCGCGCTCCAATTGGCGCCGACGCAAGTCGAACCGTACGTCGAATCCGCCATCGAGGAACGGATGCTGGGCCGTCCCCAGGAGGCCGAACGGCTGCTGCGGCAGGCGCTGACCGTCGAGCCCAACCATCTCGGCGCGTTGCTCCAGCTCACCGAGCAGGCCCGGCTGGCCGACCAGGACGAGGCTGCGTTGAAGTGGTCCTACCAGGCCATCGTGGCGCACCCGAACGCGCTGCAGCCTTATCTCAACGCCAGCCGCGCCGCGGTGGGCAGCGGTCGTGGCGACACCGCGATCTCGCTGCTCGACCATGCGGCCACGATCTTCGGCGAGAGCGCGCCGATCGTGGGCCGGCGCCTCGAGCTGTTTCGCCTGACCGGCGAGCGCCCCAAGGCCTTCGCCATCCTGGCCGGCCTGCCGGCCGCCACCGCCGAGAATTACGCCGTCTGGGTGCAGCGCATGGAGCTGCTAATGGCGTCCGGCCAGTATGACGCTGCGGACGAAGCGCTGAAGACGCCGCCAGCCACCTCCGGCCTCGGCCTGGGGCGTGTGCTCGATTTTCGCGGTCAGCTCGCGGAAGCGCGATGGCGCTTCGACGAAGCGGCGGCGTTCTATCGCGAAGCGCTGACCATCCAGGAATCCGATTCCTGGTCGCGGATGTGGCTTGCCCGCGCGCAGATGCTGCTGCTCGACCTGGACGCCGCGAAGGAGAATCTCGGCATCGCTGCGCGGTTGCAGGCATCGCATCGGCTGCTGAAGGGCCATTCGCTCAACGCGTCGCAGAGCTTCCTCGGCCAGCTCCTGAACGAGTTCATGCTGGACCGCGACGTCGTGGAGGAACTGCGGCAGGCCGTGGTGCTGCCGCTGTCCGAGCGCGTGACGCGGCTGCAGGACATCGTGCGCCGCGCGCCCGACAACACCGCCGCCTCCATTTGCCTGTTGCTCGCGCTGCGCATAGCGGGCCGGCTGCAGGGATTGACGCCTCCGGGCAGTCCCTCGCAGCCCGCGATCCCGCGTCGCATCGTGCAGTACTGGAACGACGCCGAGCCGCCGGAGGGCGTGCTCGAAATCATGCAGTCGTGGACCGACCTGCATCCGGGCTGGGACTACTACCGGTTCGATGATGCGAGGGCGCAGGCCTTCCTGCGCGCCAATCATCCGCTGGACGTGCTGCGGGCCTATATGCGTGCGCGAAGCCCGGCGCAGAAAGCCGACCTGTTCCGGCTCGCGTATCTGGTGGTCGAGGGCGGCTTCTATGCCGACGCGGACGACCGCTCTCTCGCGCGGCTCGACACCATCGTGCCGGCGCACGTTGAGATCGCGACCTATCAGGAGATCTACGGCACGGTCGGCAATAATTTTCTCGCCGCCAAGGCCGGCGAGCCGGTGCTTCTCAAAGCGTTGGAATCCGCGGTCGAAGCCGTCAATCGCGGCGACCACGATCTGCTATGGCTCTCGAGCGGGCCGGGCCTGATGACGCGGACCATGGCGCAGTTCTTCAGCGACCCCAACGAGCAGGACAAGCTGTTCAGCCGCGCGCTGGTGCTCGACCGGAGCGAGCTGTTCCGGGCCGTCGCGGTGCATTGCCAGCTCCGCTACAAGCGCTCGGACGACCATTGGACCCGGGGCGAATTCCGTGTCTCGGGCAAAAAAGAAAAAGCGCCGGCCGACAAGGCGGGCCCTGTGTCGCCCGGCGTGCTTGGCAGTTCGGATGCGGACCATCGGGCCTAAACGGACCGCGCGATTTCTTCGACGCGCTCGCGCGCTTCGTCCAACGTCGCAATGACCTGATTCAGGCCGCGCCGCAGCTGTGTGGTCGCAAAGCCCATCGCCGATACCGGATAGCGGTCGAGGTCTTTCGCGATCGAAAGCGGCGTGAGCGGTGCGGCCGGCACGCTGAGATCGCGGCGGAAGCGCGTGCCGCGGGTGTAGTTGAGCGGCACCAGGAGATGCGACAGCTCGTGCAGCACGTCGTTCGCGGCCTTCGCCTTCACGGCGCCGCTGTCGAGGTCGGCTGCCATCCGGGTGAGCGCCGTGTCGAGCTTTCCGACCGCTTCGCGCGCCGGTGACAGATCGAAGCGTGCGCCGGCCGCGGCCTGGTACTTCTCCAGCGTGCCGTCGAACTCCTTCAGCAGCGCGCGCCAGTCCCACGGCAGCACGGCTGAGTTGGCGAGCCGGAATACTGCCAGCGCATAGACCTTGATGTCGGTGAGCAGCACGTCGCGGTCGGCGACCGGCATCAGGTCGTCGTCGGTGTGCCATTCGAGATTGCCGCCGTTGCCCATGACGTAATAGTAGCCGCGCTTCTCGACCTCCTTCTTGGGGATGCGCGACGACGACGAGAAGAAGCCGGTGATGCCGAGATTGTTGAAGGAGAAATCCGACGACTGATGCGGGCGGCGCCCTTCGGCGTCCTTGCCTGCGGCGTCCTTCACCACCCCTTTGACGAAGCCCAGGTTCTCCGCCATCCACGGGATCAGGTGATAGTCGGTGGCGTCGCGACAGCCGGGGCTGTCGCAATTCAGATGTGCCAGACAATTGCGCCCCAGATCGAGGCCGAACTCGTCGACATACCAGGTCGAGCCCGCAAAGCGGCCCGTCGAATGCCCCGGCCACCACGCGATGCGCACGCTGCGTTCGAGTGTGTCGCGCTGGCTCCACAGCATCCGCGCGATTTCGAACATGCAGGCGTCGCCGGTGGCGTTGTCGCCGACGCCGACGTCCCAGGAATCGTAATGGCCGTGCAGCAGCACGAATTTCTCCGGCTCGGTCTTGCCGAGGATGTCGACGACCGGCAGCAGGTTCTTGAACCAGCCCGTCTCGAACCGGGTGACGATGGTGGCGCTGCCGCCCTTCTGGGCCAGCGCGATCAGCGCCTTGCCGTCTTCGTTGTTGACCGCGACCGCGGGGATCCCCGGCCGGTACGGCAGGTCCTCCAGATCGGGCGTGCCCCAGGTGTAACTGCCGCCGCCCCAATGCGCGTACTTGCCCGGATTGACGAAGATGATGCCGGCGGCGCCGAGCGTCTCGACGGCCATGACGCGCTCCGATGAGATCATGCCGTGCTGCACGATGATCTTGCCGGTGACGTCGGGTGTGCCGGGGGCGGGATCGTAGTTGTCGCCGAACACTCCGGCGCTGGCCTTGTCCCAGCCGGGCGGCGGATTCACGGGCTTTGCCACGAACGTCAGCGGCGCGGTGAGGCCCTCGGGCACTGGGCGGCTCATCGGCGCCGGCCGCGCGAACATCTTGCGGCCCTCGCATTCGACATGAGCGCCCTGGGGCAGTGCGAGATAGAGCTGCGGCTCGTAGACCTTTACGGGAACGCCGAGCGCTTTCAGCCGCTCGATCAGGTGCGTGATCGCGCGGTTGCCATCGTCGGGATGTTCGCGGCGGATGGTGGAGAACAGCTCGACCAGCGGCCAGGCATGATCGATGGTGGCGCTCGCCAACAGGCGTTGCTCATTCTCGTTCAACTCTATCCTCCCACATCGCAGCGAGTGCGGTGCCAGTCGCAGTGCCCTCTCCCATAGCCCGTCGAAGACGGGCGTGAACGCCCTTGTGATGGGAGAGGGCCGCTCGGGTCGTTCAGCAAACTCAAATTGGGTGAGGGGTTACGGTCTCTCGATAGGCCGAAACCCCTCACCCATTCTTTGTGCGGTTCGTTCAACGTAGCCCTCTCCCATAAGGAGAGGGCACGAGACGCGCGCGCGGAGTTGATCCAACCCCAGTTGCGCCAAGATTAGTTGATCGTGGTGCCGGTGTCCTTCACCACCTTGCCCCAGCGCTCGATCTCGTCGAGCACGAAGGCCTGCGTCGCATCCGGCGTATCGCCGCCGGGCTCGACGCCGATGTTCATCAGCCGCTCCTTGACCGACGGCGCGGCCAGCGCCTTGACGATCTCGGCCTGCAGCTTCGCGACGATCGGCTCCGGCGTGCCCACAGGTCCGGCGATGCCGAACCAGTTGGTGCTGACGAGTTGCGGGTAGCCCTGCTCGGCCATGGTCGGAATATCCGGGAATGTCGGACTGCGCTGCGGCCCGCTCACCGCGATGGCGCGCAGCACGCCGGAGCGGATATGCGGTGCGGCCGACGGCAGGCTGTCGAACATCGACTCGATGCGTCCGCCGAGCAGATCCTGCGTCGCAGCCTGCGCGCCGCGATAGGGTACGTGCACGATCTGGATGCCGCCCGCGATCTTGAGAAGCTCGCCGGTCAGATGATGCAGGGTACCGACGCCGCCACTGCCGTAGTTCAGCTTGCCGGGTTTCGCTTTTGCCAGCGCGACATATTCGGTCAGCGTTTTCACCGGCAAATCCTTGTAGGACAAGTCGTTGTTGACCAGCATCACCAGCGGCAGCCGGCCGAGGATGGTGACGTGGCGGAAATCCTTGCGTGGATTGTAGGGCTGGTGCGGCATCAGTGTCGCGTTGATGGCCTGCGACGCCACCGCGGTGGTGAGCCATGTGTAGCCGTCGGGCGGCGACTTCGCGACCGCGTCGGCGCCGATGATGCCGCCGCCGCCGGGCCGGTTCTCCACCAGGAAGGACTGGCCGAGCTGCTGCTGCAATTCGTTGGCGATGGTGCGCGACAGGATGTCGGAGGCGCCGGCCGGCGGGGAGCTCGAGATGAAGCGCACCGGATGATCGGGCCAGCCCGGCTGTGCCGCGGCCGGGCGCAGCAGCAGCGCGGCGGGCGCCGCCAGCAGCGTTCTGCGGGTCAGCCTTGTGCGGGCATAATACATCGCGAAAACCCTTGAAATCCCGGTAGAGGTTGGCAACGGTTTTGCAACGCCAAAAGCAAGTTTAGGACCACCAGTCATGCGAAAGCGAGTGGGGCGATGAGCCGGATGTTGCGCGTGGCCGCAGCCCAGAGCGGGCCGATCCAGCGGGCCGACAGCCGGCAGGCTGTGGTGAAGCGGATGATCGATCTGCTCGATCAGGCCAAGTCGCAAGGCTGCGATCTTGTGGTGTTCACCGAGCTCGCGCTGACCACGTTCTTTCCGCGCTGGTACATGACCGATCAGGCCGAGGTGGATTCCTGGTTCGAGCGCGAGATGCCGAACGCCGCGACCCGGCCGCTGTTCGAGCGCGCCGCGCTTCACAAGATCGGAATCTCGTTCGGTTATGCCGAGCTGACGCTCGACGGCCACCGCTTCAACACCTCGATCCTGGTCGACCGCGACGGCAGGATCGCCGGCAAGTACCGCAAGGTGCACCTGCCCGGCCACAGCGAGTTCGATCCGCAGCGCTCCTTCCAGCATCTGGAGAAGCGCTATTTCGAGCCGGGCGATCTCGGCTTCAACGTCTGGCGCACCATGGGCGGCATCCTCGGCATGTGCATCTGCAACGACCGGCGCTGGCCCGAGACCTATCGGGTGATGGGCCTGCAGGGCGTCGAGATGATCGTGCTGGGCTACAACACGCCGTCGGTGAATTCGCAGAAGGCCGACGAGGGGCCGGAGCAGCGCATGTTCCAGCACAAGCTCTCATTGCAGGCCGGCGCCTATCAGAACTCGACCTTCGTGGTGGCGACCGCGAAGTGCGGCGTCGAGGACGGCCATCCGCTGTTCGGCGGCAGCATGATCGTCAATCCGGATGGCGAGGTGATCGCGCAGGCCAGGACCGAGGATGACGAACTGGTGGTGGCCGATTGCGATCTCGACGCGACGCGGTTCGGCAAGGAGACGGTGTTCGATTTCCAGCGCCACCGGCGCATCGAGCATTACGGGCGGATCACCGCGCAAACCGGCGTGATTTTGCCGCCCGAAACTTGACGCGAGTGCGGTGTCCGTCGTTGTGCCCTCTCCTTTCGGGAGAGGGCAGCGCAGGCTGCCCAGCAGGCTCGTTGGGGTGAGGGGTTTCGGTCTCTCGATAAACCGAAACCCCTCACCCATTCTTTGTGCGGAGCGGTCAGCGTAGCCCTCTCCCAAAAGGAGAGGGCGCAACAACACGCAGCCCGACGCGTCTTAACGATATTTTTGAAATCGAGTTGGCTCCCCCACCGCGCCCTGTAAAGATTAACGCGCGGAGGCCAAGGGGAGTGTTATGCCAAATCAAACTTGGCGCCGTCTGCCTTTTGCGTCCGCGCTTCTGGCCACCGTCATCGCCGCACCGGCGTTCGCCGACGACTGGGAAACCTGTGCCAAGGGCTCGGGCGACGACGCAATCGCGGCCTGCACGCGGGCCATCAAGTCCGGCACTTACAACGGCAAGACCTTGGCGTTGGCTTATTCCAACCGCGGCGTCGAATGGCGCGCGAAGGGCGAGCTTGAGCGCGCCATTGCCGACTACGACGAGGCCATCAAGGCCGATCCGCAGCAGTCGGCGGCCTACAACAACCGCGGCATCGCCTATGCGGCGGCGTCCGATTACGACAAAGCCATCGCGGACTACGACGAGGCCGTCAAGCTCAAGCCGGACTACGCCTCGGCGCTGAACAATCGCGGCCTTGCCTATTTCAACAAGGGCCAGCATCAGCGCGCCATCGCCGACTACGACGAGGCAATCCGGCTCGAGCCCGATGCGGTGCGGCTCAACAACCGCGGCAACGCCTATGCGGCGCGCGCGCAATACGACCGCGCCATCCAGGATTTCGACGAGGCCATCAACCTCGACGCCAAATACGCGATCGCGATCTACAACCGCGGCAACGCCTATTTCGCCAAGGGCGACGCTGACCGCGCGATCAAGAACTACGACCAGTCGCTCGGCCTCAATCCGAAATACCAGGACGCGCTGGTCAACCGCGGCGTGGCTTATGAGAAGCAGGGCACGCTGGACCGCGCCATCGCCGACTACAACGAGGCGCTGAAGCTCGACGACAAGGACGCGGTGGCGCTCAACAACCGCGGCAATGCGCTACTGAAGAAGGGCAAGAGCGACGACGCCATCGCCGACTACGATCGCGCCATCAGGCTCGATGGCCGCTATGTCGCGGCCTATTTCAGCCGCGCCATCGCGTTCGAGAACAAGAAGCGCTACGAGTCCGCGATCGCCGACTATCGCCAGGTGACGAAGCTCCAGCCGCAGAACGCCGCGGCCTGGAACGCGCGCTGCTGGGCGCTGGCCGTGATCGGCCGGTTGCAGGAGGCCGTGGTCGACTGCAACGAGGCGCTGCGGCTGCAGCCCGACTACACCAACGCGCTGGACAGCCGCGGCTTCGTGCTGCTGCGCGCCGGCAAATACGCCGAGTCGATCGCCGATTACGATGCTGCGCTGGAGATCGATCCGAAGAAGGCCGCCTCGCTGTACGGCCGCGGCATGGCGAAGCAGCGCAAGGGCGACTACGGGGCCGGCCTCGCAGACATCACCGCTGCGCGCGCCATCCGGCCGAACATCTCGGCCGAATACCAGGGTTATGGCCTGATGCCGCCGCTCACCGATCTGCCGGTGCCGGCTGCGGCGTCATCGTCGGAGGATGCCCAGGCTCGGGAGCCGCAAGGCAACGCGCCGCAAACCCGCGCGAAACGCGGCAATTAGTCCATTCGGGCAAGGTTCCCCGGAACCTTGCCCCCCGCCATCCGTTGTTCTGCAAAGCAACAGAACACGGAGGTGCTCGATGATCCATCAAGCGGATATCAAGGAACACATGGAAGTGGTGGGGTCCGACGGCAAGCATGTCGGCACCGTCGACCATCTGGCGAAGTCCGGGCTGATCAAGCTCACCAGGACCGACGCCAAGGACCACCAGCATCATCTCTTCCCGGTGTCCTGGGTCGAGAAGGTCGATGACAAGATTCACCTGAATAAATCGAGCCAGGAGGCCCAGCAGCAGTGGCAGACTGCGGCTTAGGCTGACGGTCGATGGGACGGCAAGGCCCGGCGCATGCCGGGCCTTGTGCTTTTTTGCGCATGTCTTTTGGCGGATGTGATCCGATGTTATGGATGACCTCATGACCACCGCAACGCTCAGCTCCGGACTTGTCACAGTCCGTGCCGAGATCGAGCGCGCCTGCCGCGAGGCATCGCGCGATCCTTCGGATGTGACGCTGGTCGCGGTGTCGAAGACGTTTTTCGCCGAGGCGATCGAGCCGGTGCTGGCCGCGGGCCAGAAGGTGTTCGGCGAGAACCGCGTGCAGGAGGCGCAGAAGAAGTGGCCGCCGCTGATGGCCAGCCATCCCGGCACCGAGCTGCACATGATCGGGCCACTGCAGTCCAACAAGGCGAAAGAAGCAGTGGCGCTGTTCGACGCCATCCACTCGGTCGATCGGCCGAGCCTGTGCGAGGCGCTGGGTAAAGAGATCGCCAAGCAGAGCAAGCGGCCGAAGCTGTTCATCGAGATCAACACCGGCGCCGAGCCGCAGAAGGCCGGCGTGCTGCCGCAGGATGCTGACGATTTTCTGGCGCGCTGCCGCGAGACTTACGGCCTCGTCATCGACGGGCTGATGTGCATCCCGCCGGCCGAGGAAGCGCCCGCGCCGCATTTCGCGCTGACCGCGAAGATCGCGAAGCGCAACGGGCTGAAGCTTCTGTCGATGGGCATGAGCGCGGATTTCGCCGCAGCGATCGCCATGGGCGCGACGCATGTGCGCGTCGGCAGCGCCATCTTCGGCGCGCGCGGGCAGCACTAAAGCACTCGCACATAAGCGGCCCCAATATCTGCTGTCATGCCCGGCCTTGTGCCGGGCATCCTGGCCTTGCTTTGCAGCCAAGACGTGGATGGCCGGGACAAGCCTGGCTATGACGCTGTGGGGTCAGCGAATGATCAAGTCCGGAAGCGGCTCGGCAGCGGCGCCGGATTGTCCGGGCCGGGCGTGCCGGTGATCGGCTTGCGCAGGATGCTCGGCCGCGGCGCGGCCGGAGCTTGCGGCGGCATGGGGGCCGGTGCTGGAGCGGCGGGCATCGGCGGCATCGGAGCCGCAGCCAGCGGAGCAGGAGCCATCGGCGCCATGGGCGCTTGCGACGCGACCGGCGCAGGCGCCGCAGGCTGCAGCGGCGGTGCGGGGCGATAGGCCGGCGCTTCCTCGCGGCCGCGCGGGACGTCGTCCCAGGAGTCCACCCGGCCGTCGAAGCGTTCGTCGTCGAAGCCGCTGCCCTTGTGGCTCATCGTCGAGGCGCGCCAGCGGTCGATCACGTTATCGATCATGTCGCGGTCGGCCGGCGCGCCCGCCGCGCGCACATTGCCGCCGGCTTCGCTGCTCGGCCGCAGGTGCGGTGGCAGCTCGCGGAATTTCATCCGAGTCGGCAGCGGCACGCCCGCGCCGAATGCGAACACCTCGCCGGTGCCGAGCGTCGGAATGAAGCTCAGCATGCTGGCGCCGGCGTCCGACACCGCCGAGCGAATGAGCGCCTGGTCGCGGTCGTTGGACAGCCTCATCACAAACAGCGTCGAGCACTGCGACAGAATGGTCTGATCGATCTCGGCCGGCCGCTGCGTCACGAGGCCCAGGAACACGCCGTACTTGCGGCCTTCCTTGGCGATGCGCGACAGCGCGCGCTTGGTCGGGCCGAAGCCGATGTTCTTGTCGGCCGGCGCATAGCGATGCGCCTCCTCGCAGACGAACAGCAGCGGCGAGGCGCCGTCGCTCCACAGGCCGAAGTCGAAGGCCATGCGCGAGAGCACCGAGACCACCGAGTCGATCACCTCGGCCGGGAAGCCGGCGAGCTGCATGATCGTCATCGGCTTGCCGTTCGCCGGCAGCCGGAACAGGTGGCTCACCACCTCGCCCATGGTGTCGCCGCCGACGGTGGCGTTCTCGAACATGAAGCCGTAGCGCGGATGGTTGCGGAAGGTTTTGATGCGCTGCAGGAGCTTGTTGTAGGTCGTGGCGCGCGAGCGGTTCTCGAGCTTGCCCATGCGGTCGTCGATGACCGTGATCAGGTCCTCGATGCGGTACGGCACCGGCGTGTCGACGCCGTAGCCCACATCGCGCGGGTCCTTCTTCTTCATCAGGCCGCGGTCGGCGGTGCCGCCCTTGAGCTGCGAATAGGCCGCCTTGGCGATCGGGATGGCCTCCGAAAGAATCTCGATTTCCTCGTCGACGCCAGGCCTTCCGCCGAAGAAGGCGTCGACCGTCTCCTCAAAATTGAACAGCCAGAACGGCAGCCGCAGATTGCGCGGGGTCAGAACCTGCGCCTTGTCGCCGAAGCAGCGGGCGTATTCGTTGTGCGGATCGATCAGGAAGATGCGCAGCTCCGGCCGCTCGGTGAGCGTCTGCTGCAACAGCAGCGCCACGCCGTTCGACTTGCCGACGCCGGTGGTGCCAAGCACCGCGAAGTGCTTGCTGACCAGCTGCTCGACGTCGATCTGCGCCGGAATCGTCTGATCCTGCTGCAGCATGCCGACGTTGGAAGTGCGGCCGCTGCGGTTAGAGAAGATCAGCCGCAGCTCGCGCTCGGTCATCAGCACGGCCGGCTCGCCGATCGTCGGATATTCGGTCATGCCGCGCTGGAAATAAGCTGCGCCCGAGGCGTTGGCGCGGATCTCGCCGACGAGGTCCATCAGCGCGGCGCTGCGGCAGTTCGGGTCCTGGTCGCGCAACGGGCGTTCGGTGATCTCGGTGATCATGCCGACCGTGACGATGCCGCCGCTGATGATGCCGAGGAACTTGCCGACCGTGGCGCGGCCGCCGTCGGCCGGGGCGGCAACGCTCAGGCCGACCGTGACCTGCGAGCCGCTGACCGCGATCACGCGGCCGATCATCTCGCGGCCGCTGCGCGGCTGGGCCTCGGATGGAGTTGCGCTAGCCGGATTGGCGCTTGCGATGGTCATGTTTGATCTTTTTCGCGGTTCGCCCCAAGCCCCGGCGGTCGCGCGATACGGTCCGCCGGACCGGATCGGTTTTAGAAGATGACCATCGAGCTTCTGTTAATATCGGCCACTGCTCCAGCGCCGCGCCGCTTCATCGTGAAGGGCGGGTAAATCAACCGGAATCAAATCAGCCGATCACAATGCGGGTCTTGGGGCCAACTCGGCCAATGAGTCGCCGCAATGCGTCGGTCTTCAGCGCGACGCAGCCGGCGGTTGGCGCAAAGCCCGGCCGCGCCACATGTACGAACACCGCGCTGCCGCGGCCCGCAATGCGGGGCCGGGTGTTGTGGTCGATCTCGATGATGAAGTCGTACAGCCGGTCGTCGCGCTTCAGCCGGTCGCCGGGCTGGCCGTTGGCGAGCCGGATCGGCTGGTTGTAGTGGCGGTCGGCGGGATCCTCGCACCAGCCGTCTGCGCCGGTGATGGGCCGCACCGGCAGGTGGGTCATTGGCCTAGGAACCCGGTCGGCCCGCCACCACAGGCGCTTGAGCCGGAAGGTGCCCCGGGGGGTGCCGCCGTCGCCCTCGCGCTTGTTGGCCCTGATCCCGCCCCGTCCGAGCGCCACCGGCAGGGCCATGGGCCCGGCAATCAGCCACCCCCGTGTGGAAAACCCTGGCTTCCGCCGCACAAAAAACGTCGAAATCGGGCTGTTTCCCATAGCGCTGGCGTTTTTTATCCATAGTTCCAGAGAGCTTGCTCTTTTATCCCCGAATGCTCTACTTCGCGCAATTGCGCCGGGCTGGGGCCCGAAAAGGCCGGATTCGATGCCAAACAGCCGTAAAATTCTGATCGTTGATGATGATACCGAGCTGCGGAACGCGCTCGTCGAGCAACTGTCGCTGCATGACGAGTTCGAGGCGGTGTCGGTCGATTCCGGCACCAAGGGCGTGCAGGAGGCCAAGACCGGCCAGATCGACCTGGTGATCATGGATGTCGGCCTGCCGGACGTCGACGGCCGCGAGGCGGTGCGCATCCTGCGCAAGAACGGCTTCAAGGCGCCGATCATCATGCTGACCGGTCACGACACCGATTCCGACACCATCCTGGGGCTGGAATCCGGCGCCAACGACTACGTCACCAAGCCGTTCCGCTTTGCGGTGCTGCTCGCCCGCATCCGCGCCCAGCTGCGCCAGCACGAGGCCAGCGAGGACGCGGTCTTCACCATCGGCCCCTACACGTTCCGGCCGAGCGCCAAGATGCTGCTCAGCCCCAAGGGCAACAAGATCAGGCTCACCGAGAAGGAAACTGCGATCCTGCGGTTTCTCTATCGCGCCGGCCAGCGGCCGGTGTCGCGCGAGACGCTGCTCCAGGAGGTTTGGGGGTATAACTCCGGCGTCACCACGCACACGCTCGAGACGCACGTGTATCGTCTGCGGCAGAAGGTCGAGAAGGATGCCGCGGCGCCGGCCATCCTCGTCACCGACGCCGGGGGCTACAAGCTCGTGCCGTGACAGAGCATGATGCCGGATGGGGGACCGGTGATTCTCGCAAAGATCATGCTGCGCAATGAAAGAGTGCTCTAGGTGAGCATCGAAGACGATATCGCCTTCATCGAGAAGGTGCCGACGCTGCGCATGCTCGGGCGCACCGCGCTCCGGATTCTCGCGATCGGCGCCGAGAGCCGTTACGTGCATCAGGGCGAGGTGCTGTTCAACGCCGGCGACACCACCGACTGCGGCTATGTGATCCAGGAAGGCTCGTTCGCGCTCGCCAGCGCTTCGAAGTCGGTGGGCGAGATGGTCGCCGGTCCCGGCACGCTGCTCGGCGAGCTCGCGCTGATCGCCGAGACCAAGCGGCCCGCGACCGCGACGGCGCGCGAGCCCTCGACCGTGATCCGCATCTCGCGGAGCCTGTTCCTCAAGATGCTGGAAGGCTATCCGGAGGCCGCCGACATCCTGCGCGACCAGATCGCGGCGCGGGCGCGGCATGCGCTTGCCGAGATGACCGACATCCGCGCGATGCTCGACACCAGCGCTGCGCCGCGCTGATCACTCGACGTCCAGCGTCATCGTCACCGGCACGTGGTCCGACGGCCGCTCCCAGCCGCGGGCGTCCTTGGTCACCTTGATGGCCTGCAGCCGGTCGCCGAGCGCCTGCGACACCCAGATGTGATCGAGCCTGCGGCCTTTGTCGGCCGCGAGCCAGTCCTGGGCGCGATAGCTCCACCACGTGTAGAGCTTTTCGCTCGGCGGCACGAAGGTGCGCGCCACGTCGATCCAGTTGCCGGCCTGTTGCGCGGCGGTGAGCTTCTCGCACTCGATCGGCGTGTGCGAGACGATCTTGAGCAACTGCTTGTGGCTCCAGACGTCGTGCTCGAGCGGCGCCACGTTCAGGTCGCCGACCACGATGGAGCGCGCGTTGCGCTCCGGCAGCATGTTGGCGCAGGCCTTCATCTCGTCGAGGAAGGCGAGCTTGTGCTCGAACTTCGGATTGATCGTGGGGTCGGGCTCGTCGCCACCGGCCGGCACATAATAATTGTGCACCGTGATCGGATCGCGGAGCTTGGCCTTCTCGCCGAGCACCACGCCGATGTGGCGGGAATCGCCTTTGCCGCAATAGCCTTTCGCCGCGAAGGAATCGAGCGGCAGCCGCGAGATCACGGCGACGCCGTGATAGCCCTTCTGACCGTTCAGCGCGATGTGCTCATAGCCGAGCCGCTTGAAGCGCTTCCGCGGAAAGGCGTCGTCCGGGCATTTGGTCTCCTGGAGACAGAGCACATCCGGCCGCACCGCCTTGATGAACTTGGCGACGGTGTCGATGCGCAGCCGCACCGAATTGATGTTCCAGGTCGTGAGCTTGAACTGCATGGCGGTAATTTAGGGGCGAGAGGCGGGTTTGGCCACGGCGTGGGTGGATTGTCCCGCGCATTTGGCGGAAGGCGAAATCCAACTATGCCAACCACACAGGCGGTGTCATGCCCGGGCTTGACCCGGGCATCCATGCGGTGTCGCCGCGGCGGCAGCCTTACGTAAGACTTCCATTGTCGGACCGGCTCATGGATCGCCGGGTCAAGCCCGGCGATGACAGCGGTGCGAGTGGCGGCAGCGTGCAAAAAACCGCACGAAAAAAGCAGCCGTCGTCGCCGACGGCGACTCTGGCCGCTATTGAATCTGCCGCGTGTAATCGATCCGGAACATGTTCGGATCGGGCTGGGTGCGCGTGTCGAGATTGTAGACCGCGACCGTGGTGTCGTAGCCCTGCGGATCGGTTACGGTCCATTGCCGCAACTGATAATCCTGCGCGCCGAACATCATCATCACGCGGTGCGTGCCGGCGATGATCTGGCGCTCCTCGATCACCACCGTGACGAACACGTCGTCGGCGTAGACGCCGACCAGGTTGGTGTCGCGCATCAGGTCGATGCGGTCGGCGAGCAGAAAGCGCAGCGGGGTCTGCGACAGCGGGTAGAGATCCTGCGTCGCGAGCTTCCTGTCGCGCACCACCACCGACTGGCCGTCGGCGATCATCTCGATCGGGTTCGGCGGGTTGTAGTCGAAGCGGACCTTGCCGGGCTTCTGCAGGAAAAACTCACCTTCCGACTTGCTGCCGTCGGGGCCGACCTGGACAAACTTGCCCTGGAGTTGGCGCACGCTGGACAGATAGGCGCTGACGCGGTCGGCGAGCGCGCGCTGCTTTGCGTCGAAGGCGGTGGTGGAGCCCGAGCCGCCGAAGATGTTCGGGGGCTTCGGGAAGATCGAGGGAAAGCCGCTCGACTGCTGTTGTTGCTGCGGCTGGGGCTGCTCGGCCTGGCGCGGCTGTTGGGGCGCCTGCTGTTGCTGGGCGTTCGGGGCGATTTGCTGCGGGGGCCGCGGCGCCTGGGGGCGCTCATAGGATTTCGGCTGCGGCGCCGGCACGGGCAGCGGCACGGCTTGCGCCAGTGTCGGGCTCAATGCGGCTGAGACGCCCAGCGAGACGCCCAAGACGAGGCCCGACAGCAATGCCGCAACAACGGCCTTTCGGCTCCCCATGTCGTACTCCGCCTGACCCCGGTCCCTTGCCCCACCGGTTGCCCTAGGGGCCGGCTGTGGCGATTTCGCGGCTCTTGGTGCGCTTTCGCGCCTTAAACGCGAGCCTGTGCCTTCAATGTGTCAGTCTCAATACTCAGACTCAATACTCGGCTCGATACTTGGCTTGGACTCAATACTTGGCGTGCTCCTCCTGGCCAACCAGGATTTCGCGTTTTCCCGCATGGTTGGCCTGGCCGACGATGCCCTCCTGCTCCATCCGCTCCATGATGGAGGCAGCGCGATTGTAGCCGATTTGCAGGCGCCGTTGGATGTAGCTGGTCGAGGCCTTCTTGTCGCGGGTGACGATCTGGACGGCCTGCTGGTAAAGATCGGTGGCGTCGCCGGCCTGGCCCATGCCGCTGGCGTCGAACACCGGATTGCCATCCTCGTCGAGCTCGGCCTCCTCCTCGGAGGCGGTGACGGCCTCGAGGTATTGCGGGGCGCCTTGCGACTTCAGGTGCCGCACCACCTTCTCGACCTCGTCATCGGAGCAGAACGGGCCGTGGACACGGCTGATCCGGCCGCCGCCCGCCATGTAGAGCATGTCGCCCTGGCCGAGCAGCTGCTCGGCGCCCTGCTCACCCAGGATGGTACGGCTGTCGATCTTCGAGGTGACCTGGAAGGAGATGCGGGTCGGGAAGTTGGCCTTGATGGTGCCGGTGATGACGTCGACCGAGGGGCGCTGAGTCGCCAGGATCACGTGGATGCCGGCGGCGCGCGCCATCTGGGCGAGGCGCTGCACCGCGCCTTCGATGTCCTTGCCGGCCACCATCATCAGGTCGGCCATCTCGTCGACGATGACCACGATGTAAGGCAGCGGCTCCAGCTCGAGCTCCTCCTTCTCGTAGATCGCCTCGCCGGATTCCTTGTCGTAACCGGTGTGGACCGTGCGGGTGATGGTCTCACCTTTCGCTTTCGCTTCGACCACGCGCACATTGAAGCCGTCGATGTTGCGCACGCCGACCTTCGACATCTTCTTGTAGCGCTCTTCCATCTCGCGCACCGCCCACTTCAGCGCGACCACCGCCTTCTTGGGGTCGGTGACGACCGGCGTCAGCAGATGCGGGATGCCGTCATAGACGGAGAGCTCGAGCATCTTGGGATCGATCATGATCAGCCGGCACTGGTCCGGCGTCAGCCGGTAGAGCAGGCTGAGGATCATGGTGTTGATGGCGACCGACTTGCCCGAGCCGGTGGTGCCGGCGATCAGCAGGTGCGGCATGCGGGCGAGATCGACCACCACGGGCTCGCCGCCGATGGTCTTGCCGAGGCAGAGCGCCAGCTTGAGCGGGCTCTCGGTGTACTCGTCCGACGCCAGCATCTCGCGGAAGTAGACCTTCTCGCGCTTTTCGTTCGGCAGCTCGATGCCGATGGCGTTGCGGCCTGACACGACTGCGACGCGTGCGGACAGCGCGCTCATCGAGCGGGCGATGTCGTCGGCGAGGCCGATGACGCGCGACGACTTGATGCCCGGCGCGGGCTCGAGCTCGTAGAGCGTGACCACGGGGCCGGGGCGCGCGTTGATGATCGAGCCGCGCACGCCGAAGTCCTGCAGCGTGCTCTCCAGCGACTGCGCGCATTGCTGGATCGATTCCTGGCTCGGCGCGAAACGGTCGGAGGCTTTCGGCGAGGCGAGGAGATTGAGCTCGGGAAGCTGGTAGCCGCCGGAGCGCTTCGCGGCTTTCGGACGGGCCGGTTTCCTCGCGGCAGGCGCCGGCGCGGCCTCCTCTTCGTCCTCCTCCTCGCCTTCGCCCTCTTCTTCTTCCTCGTCCTCCGCAGCTTCTGCGAGCTTCGGCTCGATGCGGTCGCGCTTGGTCGCGATCGGGGTCGGCGCGCGGCGCGCCGTCGGCTTTGCGGCAAGCTCGGCCGAGCGGCGCGTGATCAGCCGCTTGATGCGGGCCTTGAGGCTCAAGAGCTGGTGCACCAGCCAGCCCAGCGAGATCGAGGTGCGCTCGGCGTCGTCGTCTTCCGGGCCCGCGGCTTCGCGCGCCCACTTCTCGTCGAGTGCGACGCTGTCCGGATGGTGATAGCCGAAGCCGGTGGCGACGATGATCGTGGCGAGCGCGCAGGTGCCGAACACGATCGCAGCCGTGAGCGTGCCCGCGCTCGACAAGTTGCCGAGCACCAGCGTCGGCAGATAGAGCACGCCGTCGCCGATCACGCCGCCGAGGCCGGTCGGCAGCGGCCAGTGGTCGCTCTTCGGCAGGCAGGCCGCGAAGCCCGCCGCAAAGGCGGTGCCGCCGAGCCAGAACGACAGCCGCATCCATTCGCGGTCGAACGGCCGGTGGGTGGCGATGCGCCAGCCCCACACCGCGACCGGCAGGATCAGCACCGTGGAGGCAAGGCCGAACAGCTGCATCAGGAGATCGGCGCCGATCGCGCCCGGGGTGCCGAGCAGGTTGCGCACCGGGCCGTCGGTGGCATGGCTCAGCGACGGGTCCTGCACCGACCAGGTCGCGAGCGCGAGCGCGATGATGGCGGCGAGTCCGATCAGCACAAAGCCGCCGGCCTCGCACAGCCGCCGCCGCAACAGGCTGCGCAGTTCGTCCGACCAGTTCGAAAGCTCCATGCCGCGGGCGCGGGCGCTTGCTGCCATATCGTCAGTCCGAAATGCCGTCAGTCCAGAGCGGCGTCATCTCACCAAAGGAGTTTCAGATTCGTATTAACCGAGCCCTTCAACCGAGCACCTCGACGATGCGATGCAGCGCATCGGCGGTGATCTCCTTGTCCTGTACCAGCGCAACGCGGATGTAGCCCATGCCGGGATTGCGGCCGTCGGCGCCGTCGCGGGCCAGATAGTGGCCGGGGATTACCCGCAGGCCGCCCTCGCGCCAGAGCTTTACGGTCGCAGCCTCGTCGCCGCCGTGCTGGCTCACATCGAGCCAGAGAAAGAAGCCGCCGGGCGGCCGCTTGTAGCCATATCGATTGCCGATGATCTGGTCGGCGAGATCGAATTTCGCCACGTAGAGGTCGCGATTTGCATCGACGTGCGCTTCGTCCGCATAGGCCGCGATCGCGACCTCCTGCGCCGGCACCGGCACCTGCGGTGCCGCGATATTGCGCAGCTCGACGTAGCGGGCGAGGAAATTGCGGTCACCGGCCGCGAAGCCGACGCGCAGGCCGGGGAGGTTCGAGCGCTTCGACAGCGAGTGGAACACCACCACATTGGCGAAGTCGGGCTGCGACACCGCGAGCATGCCGTGCGGGGCTCGGCCATTGAGGTAGATCTCGCAGTAGCATTCGTCGGCGAAGATCAGGAATCCGTAGCGCCGCGCCATGGCGACGAGGCGCCTGAGATAGGCTTCGTCGGCGACCGCGCCCTGCGGATTGGACGGCGAGGCGATGAAAAAAGCGACAGTGCGCTTGAGCAGTGCCTCATCGATGGCGTCGAGGTCGGGCAGGAAGCCGGTTTCGCGCGTGGTCGGCAGATAAACCGGCTCGCAGCCGGCCGCTGCGGCGCCCGCCGAATAGGCGGCGTAGAACGGGTTGGGAATGAGGATCGCAGGCTTGCCGGCGCGGCCCGTGACGTAACGGTTCGCGGCGATCGCGCCGAGGAACAGCCCCTCGCGGGTGCCGTTGAGCACGATGACCTCGGTCTCCGGGTCCATTGGCCGAGCGAGCTCGTAGCGCCGGTCGAGCCAGGCGGCGGCGGCCTTGCGGAAGCCTTCGGTGCCCTTGTTGGCCGGATAGCGGCCGAAGTCGTTGAGATGGGCCTGGAGCACCGGTCCGACGAAGGGTGGGATCGGATGCTGTGGTTCACCGACCGACAGGTTGATGGCGGGCTTGCCCGGCTTGATGTCGGCCAGAAGCTCATGCAGCCGCACGAACGGCGACCGGCCTTCGGCCTTCAGCGGAGCGGGTTGTTGTATGGCGGTGGCGGCGGTCATGAACTCGACTATCCGGCGCGGAAATGCCGGCCGTTAAAGGGCTTGCGCCACCATAGGGGCGGCGAGGTTAAGGCGCGATTAACCATCGGGTTTCGCACGGGTTCTTGTGTGGTAGGATGGCTCTTATGGTCAAGACGCTAGAACTCGCGATCGCCAAGGTTGCGGAACTGCCCGAAGCGGCACAGGAAGAGCTGGGGCAGGCGTTGCTTAAGCATCTGGACGAGTTGGCTGCCCTGCGGGCCGAGATCGACATCGGTCTCGCCCAACTTGATGCAGGATTGGGGAAGCCGCTCGACTTCGAGGCATTGCTCCAGGAGCTGCACGAAAATCATGCCAAGCGAGGCTGACCGCCTCAGTTGGTCCCCGCAAGCCGAGCGAGATGTCCGGGAAATCTGGGCCTACTACGCGGCCAGAGCTTCGGCCCAAGCAGCAAGCAAGATGCTGCGCAGTATTGAGGCGGCCGCTGCACGCCTTGCCAACCATCCGTTCGCCGGCCGGCCACGAGATGAGCTACGACCCGCCCTCAGGTCGGTACTCGCACATCCGTACTTGGTCTTCTATCGCCTGAAGAACGGTGACGTCGAAATCGTTCGCGTGCTGCATGAGCGGCGCAACTTGCCGAAAGCGCTGGGCAAATCCGACTGAAATAGTGAAGCCCGAAAAGTGAGAGGCCCAGGTCTTGCGATCTGGGCCTCTCGACGGACGGGGCGGTGCCGGGTATCCGCCCCAACCGTGGTCTCGCGACCTTGTCCGTTTCTATTCAAATCCTATGCCAGGACCGTACAGAAGCCGGACAAGGTCGGTTCCGTTACATGTTGTAGGCGCGCTCGCCGTGATCGGTGAGATCGAGGCCTTCGCGCTCCTTCTCGACCGACGGACGCAGCCCGACGGTGAAGTCCACCACCTTGTAGAGGATGGCCGAGCCGACGCCGGACCAGACCAGCGTCATCAGCACCGCCTTGGTCTGAGCCCAGACCTGCACGGCGAAGTCGTAATCGGCGATCTTACCGGTCTCATAGTTCATGATGCCGGTGCCGCCGAGCGCCGGCGCCACCAGGATGCCGGTGCCGATCGCGCCGACGATGCCGCCGATGCAGTGCACGCCGAACACGTCGAGCGAGTCGTCGTAGCCGAACATGTTCTTGATCGTGGAGACGAAGAACAGGCAGACCACGCCGACCACCAGGCCGAGCACCAGCGCGCCCATCGGGCCCGCATAGCCGGAGGCCGGAGTGACGGCGACGAGACCGGCAACGCAGCCGGAGATCGCACCGAGCAGCGAGGGCTTACCCTTCACGATCCACTCGGCGAACATCCAGGACAGCGCAGCGGCCGCCGTGGCGATGAACGAGTTGATCATGGCGAGCGGCGCGCCGCCGACCGCTTCGAGGTTGGAGCCGGCGTTGAAGCCGAACCAGCCGACCCACAGCAGCGAGGCGCCGATCATGCTCATGACCAGCGAGTGGGGAGGCATCAGCTCCTTGCCGAAGCCGGTGCGCTTGCCGACGATCAGCGCGCCAACCAGGCCCGCGATGCCGGCGTTGATGTGCACCACGGTGCCGCCCGCGAAGTCGATGGCGCCCCACTGGAACACCAGGCCCGAGTCCGAATTCACGGCATCGAGCGCGGCCTGCGCCGCGGCCTTCTTGGTGGCGTCGTCGCCCGCCGCGACCAGAGCCTTGGCGGCGGCGTCGATCGCATCCGGGCCGGCCCAGTACCAGACCATGTGCGCGATCGGGAAGTAGACCAGCGTGACCCAGAGCGGGATGAACAGCGCGACGGCCGAGAACTTCATGCGCTCGGCAAAAGCGCCGACGATCAGCGCCGGCGTGATCGCGGCGAACGTCATCTGGAAGCAGATGTAGACGTACTCCGTGATATTGACGCCGACCGAGAAGGTCGCAGCCTTGGAGTCCGTCGTCACGCCCTTGAGGAAGAGCTTGTCGAGGCCGCCGATCATCGAGTGGCCGCCCGTGAAGGTGAGGCTGTAGCCGTAGATGCACCAGATCACGGTGACGATGCACACCGTGTAGAACACGTGGGTGAGCACCGACAGCATGTTCTTCGGACGGACGAGGCCGCCGTAGAACAGCGCAAGGCCGGGGATCGTCATCAAGAGCACGAGGACGGTCGACGTCATCATCCAGGCGTTGTCGCCCTTGTTGACGACGATTTCCGGCGCCGCCGGAGCAGCTTCCTTCGCGGCCTCAGCAGCCTGTTGCGCCAGTGCCGGATCCATCATCAGCACGGCTACGGCGAGAGCTGCGAGCCCTGCCAGTCCCGTGCCGAGTATTGTCTTCAACGTCATGGTTGAACTCCTGTTCGCAAGCTTGGATGTGCGCGGGATCACAGCGCCGCGGCGTCGGTTTCGCCGGTGCGGATGCGGACGGCGTGGTCGATGTCGTAGACGAAGATCTTGCCGTCACCGATCTGGCCGGTCTTGGCGGCGGCAGAAATGGCATCGACGACCTTGTCGGCCTGTTCGCTCGGAACAGCGACTTCGATCTTGATCTTCGGCAGGAAGTTCACGGCGTACTCAGTGCCGCGATAGATTTCAGTGTGGCCCTTTTGACGCCCGTATCCTTTGACCTCGGTGACGGTCAGCCCGTGCACCCCCGCCGCAGTTAGAGCGTCGCGGACCTCGTCGAGCTTGAAAGGCTTGATGATGGCCATGACGATTTTCATGGGTTCGATCCCCGCTTGGGCCCGGACACAACCGACCGGGCGGACTAGCGGCACCGACGCGAGCGCTCATGCGGACTCGTGATGCCGGGGGGAGGGAATCAAACCGCGTGCCAATCCGGTCAGCGATTGCTAACGATTTGTTAGTGCAAAGCTTTTTCCCAGGCAGGGCGCCCACGATGCGGGCTGGCCGGAGATGTCAAAGGACGTTGCCCAATAATTAGACAGCCAATCCGCATGACGGATTGTCGCAGCCATGCGGCTGCCTAAAAACGATGCAAGAAAATGTCGAACTGGTGACAGACCTGCGATTCAGCGGCCAAAAGCGTGCCTATTGAAGCGCCTCTCCGTGCAGCGACAGGTCGAGACCCATCCGCTCATCTTCGTCGCGCACCCGCAGCGGCAGGAAGAAGCCGATGACCTTCAGCAGCACGAAGGTGGCAAGCCCGGACCAGAGCAGCGTCGCGCCGACGCCGTAGAGCTGGCTCAGCACGAGGTTGCTGTTGCCCTCGATCAGGCCCGACGAGTCGCCCACCGCCGCGACCGCGAACACGCCCACGAGGATCGTGCCGGTGGCGCCGCCGATGCCGTGCACGCCGAACACGTCGAGCGAGTCGTCATAGCCGAGCTTGGTCTTGAGCTTGGTGCAGGCCCAGTAGCAGATCGCACCGGCCGCGATGCCGATGACGATGCCGTGCCACGGCAGCACGAAGCCCGACGCCGGCGTGATGGTGCCGAGCCCCGCGACGGCGCCGGAGATCATGCCCAGCACCGACGGCTTGCCGCGGTCGAACCACTCCAGCAGCATCCAGGTCAGCACGCCCGCGCAGGCCGCAAGATGCGTTGCGAGGATGGCGAAGCCCGCGCGCCCGTTGGCGCCGAGCGCCGAGCCGCCGTTGAAGCCGAACCAACCGACCCAGAGCAGTCCGGTGCCGATCACCGCCAGCGACAGGTCGAACGGCGCGAGATTCTCGCTGCCGTAGCCGCGGCGCTTGCCGAGCAGCACGCAGGCGACGAGGCCCGCGACGCCGGCGTTGAGATGCACGACGAGGCCGCCGGCGAAATCAATCACGCCGGCGGTGGCCAGGAATCCGCCGCCCCACACCCAGTGTGCGATCGGCACATACACCAAAAGCATCCAGCCGGCGCCGAACCACAGAAACGCAGAAAACCGCATGCGGTCGGCGACCGAGCCCGCGACCAGCGCCACGGTGATGACCGCGAAGGTCATCTGGTAGAGCATGAAAACCGATTCCGGAATGGTCTTGGCCAGCGGGCTGATGGTGTTCAGGCCCATGCCGTTCAGCATGAAGCGCTCGAATGTGCCGAGCACCGGGCCGTCGCCGACAAAGGTGAGGCTGTAGCCGATCACGACCCAGAGGATGGAGCCGAGCGCAACCGCCGCGAAGGTCTGCGCCATGGTGGCGAGCACGTTCTTCTTGCGCACCATGCCGGAGTAGAACAGCGCAAGCCCGGGAAGGCTCATCATCAGCACCAGCGCGGTTGCCGAGATCATCCACGCGGTGTCGGCGGCATCGATCTTCGCGGGCTGATCCGCGCCCTGTGCGAGTGCCGGCACGGCCAGCGCCAGCAACGCGATGGAAAGCATCCCGCGCGCGCCAAAGCGCGCGGCCCCGGACTTCAACATGCTGCCCCTCCCCGAATTCCCGAGTTTTTAGAGTGCGTCGTTGTCGGTCTCGCCGGTGCGGATGCGCACCGCGTGGCCGAGGTCGGTGACGAAGATCTTGCCGTCGCCGATCTGGCCGGTCTTGGCGGCGCTGCCGATCGCCGCGATGGTCTTGTCGGCCATCTGGTCTTCGACCGCGACCTCGACCTTCAGCTTCGGCAGGAAGTTCACGGCGTATTCGGCGCCGCGATAGATCTCGGTGTGGCCCTTCTGGCGGCCATAGCCTTTGACCTCGCCGACCGTCATGCCGTGCACCCCGATGGCGCTCAGCGCGTCACGGACGTCCTCGAGCTTGAAGGGTTTGATGATGGCCATGACGAGCTTCATGAGAGCACCTTGCTGTCGGGCCGGCGGCGGGATTGCTCCCGTGGAAGGCAGGGAAATCCGCGCCGGCCGTTGCGGAGACTTCAGTCCCGCCGACGATATCGGCAATCAGACCGGAAATTAAGCAGATTGTTGCCTTTTGCGCAGGCAGATGCGTGCGCTGCGGCAAGATGCGCGGCGCCGCAGGGTGTCAGCTTTTGATCGTTTCAGGCCGCCGCACCCGCAGCATGCCCTCCTGGGTGACCGAGGCGGCGAGCGCGCCGTCAGCGGTGTAGATCAGGCCGCGGGCAAAGCCGCGCGAGCCGTGCAGGTTCGGGCTGTCCTGGGTGTAGAGCAGCCACTGGTCGGCGCGGAACGGCCGGTGAAACCACAGCGCATGGTCGAGGCTCGCCGCCATGATGTCGCGGTCGAACACGCTGCGCTTCTGCTGAAGGAGCGCGGTGTCGAGCAAAGTCAGATCGGACGCATAGGCCAGCGCGCAACGATGGATCGCTGGATCGTCGGGCAGCTTCGCCGTGGTCCGCATCCAGATGTTGAAACGGCCGTCCTCGGGCGCCTTGCCGGAGTAGCGGCCGAACTCGACCGGACGAAGTTCAATGGGCCGCGGCCGCTCGTAGTAGCGCCGCACCGCCTCGGGCAGCTGCGGCAGGATCTTCTCGCGCATCTCGGCGTCGGTCGGCAGCGTGTCGGGATGCGGCACGTCCGGCATCTTCATCTGATGGTCGATGCCGTCCTCCTCGACGTGGAACGACACCGACATCGAGAAGATCGCGCGGCCGTGCTGGATCGCCACCACGCGGCGCGTCGAAAAGCTCTTGCCGTCGCGGATGCGGTCGACCTCGTAGACGATCGGCACCTTGGGATCGCCGGCCACGAGGAAATAGGCGTGCAGCGAATGCGGCAGCGAGCCCTCGACGGTGCGGGTGGCGGCGACCAGCGCCTGCCCGATCACCTGGCCGCCGAACACCCGCTGCCAGCTGGTCTGCGGGCTGTGGCCACGGAACAGGTTCACCTCGATCGGCTCGAGGTCGAGGATGCCGAGCAGGTCGGCGACGGCGGTGTTCATGCCGTGACTTTAAGTCGCGCGGTGGGCGGCGCAAAGCCCGGAGGCCCGCAGTTATCGCGCCGCAGCCGCGAAATCCTCGCCGCTTGCAATCCGTGCGGCGAGCTTTAGAACGCCGTCGCGCCCGCCATGCGACGCCATCCAACGGCTGACGCGGCACGCCGCCGCGGCGTAGAGGCTGTCATCGCCGGGCCGCAGCCAGGCCCGCTGGGTTTCGGGCAGAGGCTCGTCGGTGCTCCTCAGGCAACGATCGCCGCTGCGGCCGGCTGCGAGATATCGTGCATCGTCCGAGACGATCACTGCGAGGCCCTCGTCGAACCACGCCGGCACCGCGCCGCGATAGGCGCGCAGCGTGCCGATGCGGCGATGCCATTCGATATGCGACAGCTCATGCGTTGCAATCGTCACGTCGAGCCCGCGCGGCGACAGCACCAGCGCGTGCGACAGGATCGCCATGCCGCGCGAGCCGCCGCCGTGCAGGCGGCGATAGCACGCGGCAGTCGAGCAGGCGAACACCAGCGGATGCGCTTCGAGCGCGCCGTAGAACGCGCCGACGTTCTGCCGCGCCTGCTCGACGATGGCTGCTGCCTCGGACTGCGTCGCGGCCGGCATATCGCGATCGACGAACAGGTCGTTGCCCGCGGCCTCGAAGCCGAAGCACTGCGGGCACCCTATGGCGGCCGCGGCCGGATAGGCGAAAATCAGCGCGGACAGCGCCAGAAACGCCGCGGCAAGGGCCGCGACAGCAAGCCTGCGGGGCGTCCGAATTCCCTGTCGCACGCGATGGTCCTTGCGACTATATAAAGCCCCGTAAGACACCGGTAGCGAGTGAAGATGGCAATCGAACGGCGTGGCGAACGTTGCGATCTGCTGATCGGCGGCGGCGGTTTTGCGGGCCTCGCGCTCGCCATCGCGCTGCGCCAGGCGCTGGGTGATCCGTTTCGGGTCGTGGTGGCCGATCCGGCGTTCGGCCGCAACAGCGCGAACGAAGGCCGCGCCTCGGCCTTTGCGGCCGCGGCCCGCCGGCTGTTCGAGACCATCGGCATCTGGAGCGAGATCGAGGGCGAGGCGCAGCCGATCCTCGACATGGTGGTGACCGATTCCAAGCTCGCCGACGCGATGCGGCCGACGTACCTGACATTTGCGGGTGAGATCGCCCCCGGCGAGCCGTTCGCGCACATGCTGGAGAACCACGTCGTGGTCGAGGCGCTGACGCGGCGCGCCCGGGCGGAGGGCGTCGAGCTGACGTCCGACGCGGTGACGGGATTTGAGATGAGCCCCGAGCGCATCGATGTGGCGCTGTCCGGCGGCGGCGTCCGCAGCGCGCGGCTGCTGGTGGCGGCCGATGGCGCGCGCTCGCGAATTCGCGAAACGGCCGGCATCGAGAGTTTCGGCTGGGACTACGAGCAGAGCGGCATCGTCACCACGGTGGCGCATGAGCGCGAGCACCACGGCCGCGCCGAGGAGCATTTCCTTCCGGCGGGCCCGTTCGCGATCCTGCCGTTGAAGGGCAATCGCTCGTCGATCGTCTGGACCGAGCGGGCGAAAGAAGCCGCGCGCATCGTCGCGCTGCCGGACCGTGAATTCCACGACGAGCTGGAGCAGCGCTTCGGGCTCAAGCTCGGCGAGATCGAAGCGGTCGGCCCACGCCGCGCGTTTCCGCTGGGGCTGTCGGTGGCGCGCACGTTCATCGCCGAGCGCGTCGCGCTGGTCGGCGACGCCGCCCATGTCATTCATCCGATCGCAGGCCAAGGGCTCAATCTCGGCCTGCGCGACGTCGCGGCGCTGGCGGAAGCGGTCGCCGACGCGGCGCGGCTCGGGCTCGATATCGGCGGGCCGGAGGTGCTGAAGCGCTACGAGCGCTGGCGGCGGTTCGACACCATGACGATGGGCGTCGCGACCGACGGATTGAACCGGCTGTTCTCCAACCGCTCCGATGCGCTGCGCGTCGTGCGCGACCTGGGGCTCGGCATGGTCGAGCGGATGCCGCGGATGAAGGAGTTCTTCATCCGCGAGGCGGCGGGGATCACCGGCGAGGTGCCAAAGCTGCTGCGCGGCGAGGCGCTGTAGCTCAAAATCGCCGAATCCGGCGTTGCGCAGGACCCAGGGCCACAAATGCCGAAGCTTCAGTTTGAGTGGATCGCGTCCTACGACAGCGGCACCGTCGCGACCTGCTCCTTGAAGGCCGGGCGCGACGAGATCGCGGCGTACCAGCGATCGAGATTGGGCGTCGCAGGCCGCTCGGGCATGAGCTGCACGTAGCGATAGATCATGATGCCCACGGGAATGTCGCCGTAGGAGAACGCGTCGCCGGCGAGGTACGGCGTGCGGCCGAGCTGCTCGTCCATCATCTTCGCGGCCGTCACGGTCTTCTCCTTGCCGGTGTCGATGACCTTCTGGTCGCGCTTGTCGGGCGGTGTGCGGATCAATTGCCAGAACACCGGCGTGATGGCGGGCGCCATCACCGACAGCTGCCAGTCCATCCACATCTGGGCGCGGGCGCGGGTCTTCAGGTCGGCGGGCTCCAGCACGGTCGCTTTGTGCTTGGCCGCCAGATAGCGCGTGATCGAGTTCGACTCCCACATCGTGAAGCCGTCCTCTTCTTCGAGGGTCGGCACCAGCGAGTTGGGGTTCATCGCGAGATAGGCCGGGTCCTTGGTCTTGCCGAAGGCGCCGCCGACGTCGATGCGCTCGAACGGGATTTTCATCTCGGCCAGCGCCCAGATCACCTTTTGCACATTGGACGATGTGTTGCGGCCCCAGACTTTCAGCATGCTTTTCTCCCGGATTTCTCTCGCGCAATTTGTAACCGGTCATGGCCAGGCATAGCCAGTCCGAAGGACGGCGTCGCTTCGCTCGCCTATGGTCCCGGCCATCCACGCCTTGCTTTGTCTCCAAGACGTGGATGCCCGGCACAAGGCCGGGCATGACGTCGGAGGTTATGGCAGCCAGCGGGAAATCTAGTCCAATCTGCGCGCTTCTTCCGGCAGCATGATCGGGATGCCGTCGCGGATCGGATAGGCGAGCTTGGCGGCGCGCGAGATCAGCTCCTGCTTGTCCGCGTCGTATTCCAGCACGCTCTTGGTCACCGGGCAGACCAGGATCTCCAGGAGCTTCGGATCGATGCTCGACGCAGGGCGCTCGGCCGACGGGCTGTTCATCACGACGTTTCCTTATTGCAGCGGCGTCTCGCCGCCGCCGCCCGCGGTCTTCTTCGCGAGCTCCATCTCGGTGACGGCGATCAGGATCTCGGCGCGCGATTTCAGGTCCGGCGCCTCCAGCAGCGCCTGCTTCTCGGCGGTGCCGTAGGGCGACATCATCGCCAGCGCATTGACCAGCGCCTCGTTCGGCGCGCTTTCCACGCCCTGCCAGTCGGTCTTGAGCTTGTTGGCCTTGAGGAACGCGGTCAGCGCTTCGAGCACGGCCTTCCGATCGACCTCGTCCTCGCCCTTGCGGGCGACGAAATCATCGGCGAACGGAATCGTCGTGACGCGGCACTGGCGATACAGCGTCGCGCATTGCAGCTCCTCGACCACGCGGAAGCGCGCCACGCCTGTGAGCTGCAGGAGATACCGCCCGTCGCCGGTCTCGGCCAATTGCGTGATGCGGCCGATGCAGCCGACCGTGAACAGGGCGGGCTTGTCGGCGGTGCCGCCATGCCCCGGGTCCGGCTGGATCATGCCGATCAGCCGGTGGCCGTCGCGCAGCGAGTCGTCGATCATCGCGAGATAACGCGGCTCGAAGATATTGAGCGGCAATTGCCCGCGCGGCAACAGCAGCGCGCCCGGCAGCGGGAACACCGGGATGATCTCGGGCAGGTCCGCAGACCCGCGATAGATCACGTTCATCGGCATGATCTCTCCACGCCCCCGCCCCCTGGCCGGGTGGATGAATCAGGCAAACAGGATCGAGGACAGGCGCCGCCGTCCTGCGACCGTCGCCTCGTCGGTTGGACCCCAGGCTTCGAAGAACTGCACCAGCTGCTTGCGCGCGCCGTCGTCGTTCCATTTGCGGTCGCGCTTGACCACTTCGATGAGATGATCGACCGCCTCGGAGCGCTTGCCGGCGGCGCTGAGCGCCACCGCAAGATCGAACCGCGCCTGGTGGTCGAGCGGATTGGCCGCAACCTTCTTCTCGAGGTCGCCGACCGGGCCGACATTGTTGGCCTGCTGCGCCACCTCCAGCGCGGCGCGCGCCGCCGCATAAGCGGTGTCGTTGCGTTTCGCCTCCGGCACCTTGTCGAGCGTGGCCTTGGCCTGCTCGATCTCGCCGGCCGCGAGCATCACGCGCGCGAGCCCCGCGACCGCGCCGATGTTGGTCTCGTCCTCGGCAATGAGCTGCGAGTAGACGTCGGCCGCGCCCTGCAGGTCGCCGTCGGCCAGCGCCTGCTCGGCGACCTTCATCAGGTCCTGCGCCTCGCCGCCGATCTTGCCCTTGGTCAGCCGCTCGATGAAGGCGTTGACCTGGCCCTCCGGCAGCGCGCCCATGAAGCCGTCGGCCGGCTGGCCGTTGACGAAGGCGATGACGGCCGGGATCGACTGGATGCCCATCTGGCCCGGGATGGCCGGATGGTCGTCGATGTTCATCTTGACCAGCTTGACCTTGCCCTTGGCGGCCTTGACCACCTTCTCGAGCACGGGGGTGAGCTGCTTGCACGGCCCGCACCACGGCGCCCAGAAGTCGATCAGCACCGGCTGGCGCTTCGACTCCTCGATCACGTCCTTCATGAAGCCCTGGGTGGTGGTCTCCTTGATGAGACCGTCCTGGGCTGCGGGGGCCGGCACGGCCCCGCCGCTCTGCAACATCGACATCACGTTCCTCGCCTGAGCATCCGGCCGGGGTCCGGATCGCCCCCGATCACATTCCTGTTCCCGGCATAAATGGGCCGCGGCGGCGGCAAATGCAATCGGCTAACGCGCCCGGCCCCGCAGGGTTCGCCTGCGGTTCGGCATCGACGGTCCCATCCCTCCCCGCGAGGGGAGGGTCCGCGCGAAGCGCGGGGGTGGGGAGAAGCATCCGCGGGGGAGAAAGTCCGCCATCTCGCTGGCATCTCCCCACCCGGCCGCTGCGGCACCGCCCAAATCTCGAAGGCCCTCAGCCGGGCTCCGCCCCCGTCACCGCCACAATCCTTGGCTTATGCCCCGTGCTCTCCAGGAACCGCACCAGATCCTCCCGCCCGATCGACGTCGTCATCGTATTTATCAGCGGATGCGCATTGATCGTCTCATGCCGCATCAGTTCCGCGTCCAGCACCACCGTGACCCGCAAATCGGCGTCGTTGATCACCCCGAACGGCGTCACCGAGCCGGGCAGGACGCCGAGCGTCTCCAGCATCTGCTCCGCCGAGCCGAACGAGAACCGGCCGGTGGCCCCCAGCCGCCGGTGCAGCGATTTCAGCTCGATTGCGGCATCTTCCAGCGCGGTCACGAGATAAAGCGCGCTTTTCTTGTCCTTCAGGAACAGGTTCTTGGTGTGGCCGCCCGGGATGGTGCCGCGCAGGCTCTGGGATTCCTCCACCGTGAACAGCGGCGGGTGGCTGACCGTCGGATGGGGGATGCCGAGGCGGTCGAGGGCTGCGAAAAGCTCGTCGGGGGTGATGGGCATACGGAATTTCGGGATGGAACGGAGGCGGGGGCGCCATTTTTGCACGAAATCGCCAAATCCTTGACGTTCCAGGTCTTAACTCTTCTTCGGAGCGAGGTTGCAAAGTGCTAAGGCTTTTCGCTATAGGAACGGGCCTCGGGCGGTCACCCATCGCCTGACGGTTACGGATGCGGGTGTAGCTCAGGGGTAGAGCACGACCTTGCCAAGGTCGGGGTCGAGGGTTCGAATCCCTTCGCCCGCTCCAAGTTTTTGGCCGGAATCGGCTCTTCACTCTCAGCGCCGTTTAGCAAAGCGTCCCTGTGCTGGCATGGCCGAGTCCGGGACAGTCCAACCGTGCGGTCAGCAGTCCAACACGCGCTACGGCCCCGCTGAACGGAATCCAAAGGCGAGAGCGTGCTCACTTAGCCCGTTCGGTGGCGCGCGTTAATGTCGTTTAGAACCTTGCGCTTCCTCCGCTCTCTCAAGAAAGTTCGCTAGCAGCCGTCCTTTCAACGTGAGCCTGCATGCGGTCTTTTCTTTGATCAGAAGGCCCATAGTCACGAGCCGCGCAATTCGGTTCTTCGGTGGGTCCCGGCCATCAATACCGGCCTCTTCGATTGCGGCCTCCGTGATTGCCCCTCGCATCAGGATCACGCGGATGTCGTTTGCAGAAAGCTTCTGGAGGACTTGAAACTCATCGATGTCTGTCCGGCGACCGAGGAGGATCTCCGATCCTCTTGGATGAAATGTCGCGATCGCTACGATCAGGACCGTGCCGACTATAACGATGAGCATGACAACGATAATGATCGTTCGCTGGGACTCGTTGCTCAGTGCTGCCAGTCCAACCAGTAGCCCTTGAGCCACAAGTCCTATGAACACCAGATAGCTGAGGGGACTCTGAACAACTTTGATGATGTCGGTCCACTTGCCGACAGAGCCCGTGTCTTGCGCCTTCTTTGCCATCGCGCGCTCCGAACTGAACGGTCGCTAAATTATCTCTCTGGTGGGGCGAAGCAAAGAAGACAAGGCGCAGGTCAGCGCCAATGACACAACGGCCGATGAAACACGCCTGCATGACTGCCGACGTGACGCGCGCCATAGGCGAGCGAAGCGACGCCGTCCTTCGGACGGCTGTGGGGGATATGGCGCGGGCTGACATGTGATTCGGAGACGACCGCTCGCTGTTTCCGTTTGGAAATGGCGCCCGATGCATAGGCGTGCGACCGGCAAGAAAATACCGGCGCGTTCGCGGCGCTGCTGCGCTGAACAGCTTTTCCAACGTCGCCATCCCGCATCTCACAAAACATCGATGCAGATTGCGGCTGCGGCAAAGCAGCCGTTGCGCGTCTGCCATCGGCTTCCGTCACCGCGCGAAAACAAAAGTGTCATCGCGGATCGGTAGAGTGAGCTTTGCGTCTCGCTCTTCGAGTTGGCGCTGAAGAAATTTGGTGTTGAAGATTTTTCCACGAAGCGATGCAGCTTCCAGATTTCCACCCGGACCGTGCTGATTGGCCCGGCATCGTTCTCAACGATCTCCCGGAAAACTTGGACTTGGAGGGATTCGGACAATGCGAAGGACTCTTCATGTGATCGGAGCGCTGATCGTTGCGCTCGCGTCCATCGGATCGGCCTATGCGCGAAGCGCTGTACCGTGGACGACGTTGAACGTGAAGGCGGACAGCGACGGGACCTCGGGCAATGGCTCCGACAACGCGGACGCTCTCAACCATCTCCTTGATCACGTGCCGCCGGGAACGACGATCAAGGGCGATTGCAAAGACGTCAACGGCAATGATCGCGTGATCCGCATTGCCGGACGGTGGTTGCTGCAATCCAATCTGAAGATCGTCCTGGACCAGGGCTGCCGCGTGGCCTGCGACTGGATCACGGCCGGCAAGGGCGGCTGCATCAGCCAGGCCGACCTGAACACGCCGCTCACCAACGTCTCCATCGAAGGGCTCCATTTCGTCCGCGCCAACCCGAACTTTCTCGGCCGCGGGCTGCAGCTCTGGATCGATCACCTGACGATGAAATCGCTGACCATCGACGGCTTTTATTCGATGGCCACGCTGCGCGGCGGCGACCAGGAGTGGGCGTCGCCTTCGTTCATCAACAGTCCGGGTGGCGCCGGCAATGTGGCCACCGGCACCACGACCGCGGGCTTTCACCATCTTGGCAATCTGAACAATGGCGTGATGCCGGCGACGACGGCCGGTCGGCCCGCCAATGTCTGGCTGCACGATGGCTACTTCGAGAAGACCGGCGACGGCGCATTGCAGGTCGGTCCGCCGTGCCAGGTCGGCACGGATTGGACCAGCATCAGCTCCGACAGCTATCTCTACGAGAACACCACGGTGAACAGCGACAACGGCAACATGATCCTGATCGCGACCGGCGCACAGGACGGCACGCAGTCGGCACTTTCGTGCGATCACGTCACCGTCAAGAACATCCTCATCCGCAACATCACCGGCACGACGAAGACGAGCGTCATTCGCATTCAGCACGCCAACAATCCGGACGGGATCTTCCAGAACATCACGATCCGGAATGTGACGGGCGACAATGACGCCGGTCAGTCCGCCAGTGGGGCCGTCCTGGTCCGCGGCTATGACCACAGCCCGATGAGCGACATCCTGCTCAGCGATATCCGTGTGATGAAGCAGTTTGGCAACTGTCTGGACCTCGGCGCCGCTCCGGCAACAGGCCTGATATTCGACAACCTTGTTTGTGACATTCCGAAAAGCGGTGCTTTGGCCACGGCGGTCGTTCGTTCAACGACAGGAACGGTGATCCGCAACAGCACGCTGCCCAGTCTCAACGGAGGCGGGATTGAGCTTGGCCCGAACCGTGTTCCGGCGTGCACGCCGACGAACTGTACGCTTCCGCGGCGCATCAATGACGGCGATTTCCAGGTGACCGCGCCGCGGCTCCTCAACAACACCTTTTCTAACGTCGGCAACGCCGGTCTCGACAACAGCGGCGCAGCGATCCGCCTGCGGAACGTTGCGGGCGGACGCGTCGGCAACAACATCCTGCTGCGAAACCCCGCCGCCACCGACGCGGTCGGAATATCGCTGCAGCCGGGCGACACGACCAATCCCGGTACGACCGATATCATCGTGAGCGGCAATACTCTGCCCGAGATGAACGCGCCCACCAACGTCATCTGTGCGCCGTCGCAGGGCAACACGGTCAACAACAACACCGACGCGAGGCCGCCTCACTGTTGAACCGTGCCTGCGATCGGGTGCCGCCGCGTATCGGATTCTTGTTGAGCGAAACGGCGGGCGGTCTCGCGGCACACGCTTCGGTCCGTCCGCCGACATGCCGACGGCGACAACATTGTTTCTTCCGCAACAATGTTGATGGAGCTTGCGTCTGCCGAATTAATCTTCCCCGACCCGATGGGCCGGCCTACACCGGCCATGCCTTGCTCAGTTGAGGGTGTCTGCTAGGGACACTTAGTTGGCAGAGCATGGTGTGGCGCCTGCAGGCGGGGCTTGTAACCCCGTCCCAGGAGGCGAGGTCTCTGTCCGCACCCGATGAGGGGGCTGCCTTGAATGGCTGGACGGGTTTGGATGAACGGCGGCGCCAATGCCGCCCGGATAACGTGAGGATATGGTCCTCCGGTCCAGGCCAAGAAGTACGGGGGCTTTGTAAAAAATCGCCACGTGTGGAGCGCCGGAGGGCGCGCCTGCCGCTAATACGGCAGGCGGGGCGCCTTCCAAGAGGTGCCCCTGATGTTTGTTGCGCCTGACCGGCGCTCCCTCCCTCATTTGAGGGAGAAAGGAAGAGGAAGGCGCAGGCCCAGCGCCAATGACACAACGGGCCGAGGACTCACGCCTGCATCGATGCCGACGTGACGCGCCAAAAGCGCGGGCTGTTTGACATGTAAATCAGAACCAACCCGCGCCCTTCCGTTCGGAAGCGGCGCCAGAAGCACTGCGCGCGCCGAGAAGTCTCAGGCCTTGGCCTTCAGCAGATCCCGGATCTCGGTCAGCAGCACCACATCGGCCGGCGGGGCGGTGGGCTTCGCGTCTTCCTTCTTCTGCAGCCTGCTGATGGCCTTGATCGCGATGAACAGCGCCCAGGCGACGAGCAGGAAGTTGATCGCGATGGTGAAGAACTGGCCATAGCCCAGCACCGCGCCTTGCTTCTTGGCGTCGGCATAGGACAGGCCGTACTGCACCTTGGAGGACAGCGGGAGGTAGTAGTTGGAGAAGTCGAGGCCGCCGGTGATGGCGCCGATGATCGGCATGATGAGGTCGCCGACCAGCGAGCTGACGATGGCGCCGAACGCCGCGCCGATGATGACACCGACCGCGAGGTCGATGACGTTGCCGCGCATCGCGAATTTCTTGAAGTCGTCCAACATCGCTCCACCTCCTCAGCCGTGACATGTTCCGACGCACGCAGGCGTGCGTCCCCGTCGGGAAAGCGACTGAAAGTCTAAAGGCTTCCGGCTGGGCAGCAAAGGACCACAACGGCGGTGTCATCGCCGGGCTTGACCCGGCGATCCATGAGCGGGCGCGGCTAAGGCAGTCTTACGTAAGACTTCCGCTGTGGAAGCAGGGTCATGGACCCCCGCGTCAAGCGCGGGGGTGACAGTGTGCTCGTGGCGCGGGTGTGCTCAATTCGAGTGAGGCGTGCCCTAATACCCGGCCGCGAGCGCGCCGCGGGTGCGGGTGTCGGCGGCGCCGACGAGGCCCTTCGGCGTCGCCATGATCGACGGCACCGAGGTGAACGGCGGCCAGATGCGCACGGTGTCGCCACGCCCGACCAGCGCGCGGGCGATATCCTCCGGATAGTCGGCCTCGACCATCACCTCGTCGGGGAGCCACTGATGATGCAGCCGCGGCGCATGCACGGCCTCGTTGATCGGCATGCGGTGGTCGATGGCGTTGACCAGCACCTGCAGCACCGCGGTGATGATGCGGCTGCCGCCCGGCGCGCCGGTGACGATGAACGGCTTGCCGCGATAGAGCACGATGGTCGGCGTCATCGATGACAGCGGCCGCTTGTTCGGGCCGGGCTCGTTGGCCTCGTAGCCGACCAGGCCGAACGCGTTGGGCACGCCGGGGGCCGCCGCGAAATCGTCGAGCTCGTTGTTGAGGAGAACGCCGGTGCCTTCGGCGATCAGGCCGACGCCGTAGTTGAGATTGAGCGTGTAGGTGTTGGCGACGGCGTTGCCGGACCGGTCGACGATCGAGAAATGCGTGGTGTTGTGGCCTTCGAATGCGTTCGGATTGGGCGCCTTGATCTTGTCCGAGGGCGTGGCGCGGTTGCGGTCGATGCGGGCGCGGATCGTTGCGGCGTAGCGCTTCGAGAGCAGTCCCGCGAGCGGCACCTTGACGAAATCCGGATCGCCCATGAGCTTGGCGCGGTCGGCGTAGGCGTAGCGCATGGTCTCGACCAGCAGATGCGCGGACTGCACGTCGTTGCGCTTGAGGTCGAAACCCTCCAGCACGTTGAGCATCTCGATCAGCACGGCGCCGCCCGACGACGGCGGCGGCATCGCCACGATCTGGAGGCCGCGGTAGGTGCCGCGCAGCACCGGGCGCTCGACCGCCCTGTAGTTCTTCAGGTCCTCACTGGTCATCAGGCCGCCGGCCTCGCGCACCGCGGCGGAAATCTTGTCGGCGATTTCGCCCTCGTAGAACGCGCGCGGGCCGTTCTTGGCGATGGCGTCGAGCGTCGCCGCAAGATCGGACTGCACGAACAGGGTGCCGCGGTCGATCATCGTGCCGTCGGCTTTCAGAAACAGCTTCGCGGTCGAGGGCCAGCGCGCCATGCGCTGGATCGACGAGCGCCCGGTATCGGCCATCTCGTCGCCGCTCTTGTAGCCGTCGCGGGCGAGCGCGATCGCGGGCTCCATCAATTGCGCGAGGCTGAACTTGCCCGAGCCGTATTTCTGATGCGCCAGCGTCAGCCCTGCGACCGTGCCGGGCACGCCGATCGCGAGCCCCTCGTCGCGCGACTTCGCCGGGTCGGGCTTGCCGTCACGCCCGAGGAACACGTCGCGCCTGGTCGCGGCCGGCGCGGTCTCGCGATAGTCGATGGCGATGTCCTGCGCGGGCTTCTGCTTCGTGCCGGCCAGATGGATCACCATGAAGCCGCCGCCGCCGATATTGCCGGCGCGTGGATAGGTCACCGCCATGGCGAAGCCGACCGCAACCGCGGCGTCGACCGCATTGCCGCCACGCTTCAGGATATCGGCGCCGATCCGGCTCGCCCGCGCCTCCTGCGTCACCACCATGCCGTGGCGCGCGGTGACGGCCTCGACCGGCGGGAATTGCTTCTGCCGCTGCGGCTCGATCTGCGCGTGGGCAGTCGCGGCGGAGGCAAGGAGGAGGCCGGCCGTGAAGGCGCGGCGGGTGAAGAGAATCATTGCAGCAGTCTACTCGCTCGCCTCGTCGAGAAACGCCTGCACGGTGCGGAACAGCATCAGGCGGTTCTTCTCCAGCATCATATGATGGGTGGCCTCGGGCAGCATGACGAGCCGCTTTCCCGGAGAGTTGATCAGCAGCGGGAAGATCGCCTGCGCCATGTAGGGCGGCGTGTCGCGGTCCCATTCGCCGATCGCGATCAGGGTGGGCACCGTGATCTGCGCCGGGTCGTACATGACCTTGCCCGACGACCAGTAGTCCTTGGTGTCCTGCACGGTGCCGTTGGGCGCGCGCAGCACCGGCGGGTTCTGCTTCGCGCCATCCGGGTCGGTCGCCCAGGTGGCGTCGGCCCATTGCTCGAACCAGCCGGCCGGAATGAGCGTGGCCTGCTTGTCGTCCGGCACGCCGTTCATCCAGCGCGACCGGGCCTGCTCGCGGGTGACGGTGCGATAGGCTTCGGGCGGGCCGGAGCCGGTCATCAACAGCGACGGCGTGGTGCGCAGCCACCCCGGCGCGTATTGCACGAGGCGCACGATCTTGCCGGGGTTCTGGATGGTGGTGATCGCCATCAGGGCGCAGCCCCACGACCAGCCGATCAGGTTGAGCTTTGCGATGCCGCGGCGCTTGAGGATGTGGTTGAGGACGGCGGTGATGTCCTTCACGGCGTCGGGCGTGCGCGCGAGCGGCGGATTGTTCTGCGCGGGCTCGCTCATGGCCTTGGGCCGCGTCGAGCGGCCATAGCCGCGGATGTCGAGGCAATAGACGTCGTAGCCGCGGCTCGCGATGTATTCCATCCACGACTGCCCGCCGAGCGGGATGTCGAAGCCGGTGTGGGCCGGATAGGTCGAGCCGTGCACGAACAGCACCGTGCGCTCCGGCGTGAACGCCGCGAGATCGGCCGGGCGCTTGTTGCGGACAAAGATGTCGATGCCCGGCTCGGAGGGCACGATCATGTCTTCAACGACAAGGTTTGACATCGGCGGTCACCTGCCTGGACTTGCGCCGGCTATTCGCGCACGCCAGCCTCAATGTTGTTGCCGTCCGGATCAAGGACATAGGCCGCATAGTACTTCATCGCCTCCGGGCCACGTGGTCCCGGCGCGCCGTTGTCACGGCCGCCGGCCGCCATCGCCGCGCGATAGAATGTATCGACAGCGGCGCGATTGGCCGCGCTGAAGCCGAGATGGATGGGGCTGCTGGATGTGGTGTGGCCCGAGTCCCAGAAAGCGGGCAGCGCGGTGCCGACCCAGACAAAGGGAATGTGCGCCTCGACGCTGCGCGCGATCAGGAACGATTCCTCGGTGTTGTCGATCACCTGAAGCCCGATCGCCTGAGCGCAGGCGTCGTAGAATTTGCGTGAGGCGGCAAGATCGCGAACACGGAAGCCCATGTGATCGATCATGATGTCCTCGTTCGAAGATTGGCAGGCTACACGCGGCAGTCTTTCAGGATCTCCGGCTTGAACGCCAAGCCATGTCCCGGCCGCTCCGGCGCCGTGATGGTGCCGTTTGTCACCTTCACCGGCTCGACCCAGAGGTCTTCCGAGAGGCCCATGTCCTCGATCCAGGCGCCATTCGGAATGGAGGCGAGCAACTGCACGTTCAATTCCGGAAACAGATGCGGCGCCATCTGCAGGCCCCAGGTGTCGGCGAGCACGGAGATCTTGCGCAGGTCCGTATAGCCGCCGCGCATCGGGTCGGGCTGCAGGATCGGACAGCACGGATTCTCGAAGAACGGCCGCAAGTCGTAGCGCGTGAAATGCGTCTCGCCGCCGACGATGCGAATGGGCAGCGCCTGCGCGACCCGCTGGTAGCCCTTGAAGTCGTCGGCCGGCACCGGCTCCTCCAGCCAGTAGACGTCGTGGTCGACGATCTTGCGGCCCTGGTTGATCGCGACGTCGGCGGTCCAGCCCTGGTTGATGTCGATCATGATGGCGATGTCGGGCCCGAGCGCCTCGCGCATGCGCTTGACGTTGTCGACATCGCCGCGCAGGTCGGTGGTGTGCGCCATCTGCATCTTGATGGCCTTGTAGCCCTTCTGCTTGTAGTGCAGCGCCTTGGCGATCATGCCGTCGCCGCCGGAGCCGCGGAAGCAGCCCGAGCCATAGACCGGCAGCTCCGAGCGGACATGGCCCCACAGCCGATGCAGCGGCATGTTGGCGCGCTTGCCGATCGCGTCCCACAGCGCGATGTCGAGCGCCGACATCGCCATGGTGACGATGCCGCCGCGGTTGTAGGTGACGGTGCGCTTCCAAAGATCGGTCCAGATGCCTTCGACCGCGGTGGCGTCCTTGCCGATCACGTGCGGCAGCAAAGTTTCTTCCAGCGCCGCGACCACAGTCTTCAAGCCCGGCCGGAACGAGAACAGATAGCCCATGCCGACAATGCCGCCCTTGGTCTCGACCTCGAGCACCAGCAGATTGCGCGCCTCGCCGAAGGCGTGGCCCTTGAGCCACGGATCGTTGGGCCACGGCACGCGCAGCATGGTGGTGCGGACGGCCTTGATGGTCATGTCGGTCATTGTTCAGGGTCCCGGGCGGATTTCGTTGAGCTCAAGTTCGACGCATTCATCATAGCGCGGCAGGTGGGTGATGAATCCACCGGAATGCAGGCTGTCGGCGAGCCGCATGAAGCCGAGCTGGTTCATCGCGGTGTCGCGCGACCAGAGGCCCAACTCGCGATAGCGGTTGAGCGAGCGCGCCAGAACGTCCTTCGGCACGTCGGGAAAGAAGTGCGAGACCGCGGTGGCAAGCTCCTCGGCCGGATTGGCATAGACCCAGGCCAGCAGCTTCGCGGTGGCGCGCGTCATCGCGGCGAATTCGTCGCGGTATTTGGCGCAGGCCTCGCGCGTCGCAATGAAGGCCGTGTAGGCGGTCGGGCCGCGGGAGCTTGCGGCGTAGAGCACATCGCCCGCCTTGTCCTGCTCGGCCATCGACACGAACGGCTCGAAGGCCTGCATCACATCGAGGTCGCCGGCCTTCAGCGCGTTGTAGTTGCGCGTCATGGCGCGGTCGGCGATGCGCGGCAGCGTGTCGGGATTGATATGGGCCTCGCGCAGGTCGTGCTGCAGGCACATCCACGGCGTCGGCACCTCGGAGACCGAGGCGAATTTCATCTGCTGCAGTTCGCTCAGCCGGAACGGCTGCGCGCCGCCCCTCGGGCTTCCTTTGCCGATCAAAAAGAACGGATCGTGCGACACCACCTCGCAGAAATTCACCAGCGGCGAATGCCGATCCTGGTCGTGGGCCTTCATCACCCGCATCGGTCCGCCCCAACTGACATCGATGGTGCGATCCACAAGCTTCGGCACCGCGTCGCCCGGCGCGTCGGAGGTCAGCAATTCCACCTCGACGCCCTCGCGCGCGTAAAAGCCGAGCGCATAGGTCGCGTAAAACGGCGCGTAGAAAACGGCGCGGAAATTCTCCGAGAGCCGGATCGGCATGAACGAGACCCCATGGCTTGCGCGCGGAAGTGAATTTGAGCGCGGAAGCGGATTTGCGTTGGCCGGACGGCCGCGGTGTGCAAGCTTGTCGAGGCCGGAAGTGTACGACGAGGAATTGCAGGATGAGAACCCTGTTCGGCCTCTGGTGTTTCATGCTTGCCGCGCTGGTCCCGGCCGCGCAGGCGCAGGAGAACTACCCCAATAAGACCATCACTTTGGTGTTGACGGTCCCGCCCGGCGGTGCCGCCGATTTCGTCGCGCGTCTCGTCGGCCAGAAGCTGTCGGACGCGCTGGGGCAGCCGGTGGTGATCAGCAACCGCGGCGGCGCGGCTGGCACGATCGCGGCCGACAATGTCGCCAAGTCAGCACCGGATGGCTATACGCTGCTTCTCAACTCCATCACCACCCACGGCATCGGCCCGCATCTGTCCCAAAGCCTGCCGTACGATCCGGTGAAGGATTTCACGCCAATCGTCTTCGTCGCCCATGTGCCGCTGATCATGGCGATCAACAGCGGCCACGAGATGAAATCGGTGGCTGACGTGATCGCCTATGGCAAGGCCAATCCCGGCAAGCTGTCTTTTGCGTCGTCCAGCAACGGCAGCGCGCCGCATTTGGCCGGCGAGCTGATGCAGATGGTGACCGGCATCAAGATGCTGCACGTGCCTTATCGCGGCAGCGGCCCGGCGGTGATCGATGTCGGCGCCGGTCGTGTCGACATGATGTTCGACGGGGTGCCGTCGCTGCTGCCGCTGATCCAGGCCGGCAAGCTCCGGGTCCTGGCCGCCGCCAGTGCGGCGCGCAACCCCGTCGTGCCCGATGCGCCGACCTTCGAGGAGCTCGGCATCAAGGGCATGGAAATCTCGCTCTGGTATGGGCTGCTGGGTCCGGCCGGTTTGCCGCAGCCGATCGTGCAGCGGCTGAACACCGAGCTGGTGAAGATCCTGAAGATGCCGGAGATCGCCGAGAGCTTTGCCAAGCAGGGCGCGGTGCCGATGGGCGGGTCGCCGCAGGATTTTGCGACATTCATGCGCGCGGAATCCGATCGCTGGGGCGAGGTGGTCCGACGCAACAACATCAAGATCGAGTGAGGGCGGTCGAGCAACGCGGTCATTCCGGGGCGCGAGCGTAGCGAGCGAACCCGGAATCCAGACGAGGATACAGTCCCTGCTGTTCTGGATTCCGGGTTCGTGGGCTTCGCCCACGCCCCGGAATGACAGCCTGCCAGTTTCAGCGCGCCTGCCTGTGATAAACCGCATTCGGCCGCATGTCGGTGGCCGATGCCACGCGGTTGCTCATGTTGTAGAAGCCCGCGACTGCGGCGATGTCCCAGATGTCGCGCTCGCTGAAGCCGGCCTCGCGCAGCGCCTCGCGGTCCTCTTCCTCCATCGCCCAGGACTCGGCGGTGAGCTTCACTGAAAAGTCCAGCATGGCGCGGTGGCGCTTCGACAGCCGCGCGGCGCGATAGTTCATCACCATCAGCTCGCCCAGCGCTGGATCGCCCGACAGCGCGCGCACCGCGGCGCCGTGCGCGACGAGGCAGTAGTAGCACTTGTTGTGCGACGACACCGCGACCGCGATCATCTCGCGCTCGAGCTTGGAGAGCCCCGACGGCGCCAGCATCAGGTCGTTGTACATCGCAACGAACGGCTCGAGCTTGGCGTTGTCGAATGCATAAGCCGCGAGCACGTTGGGCACGAAGCCGAGCTTCTCCTGGCACTTTGCGAAATAGGCTTCCATCTCCGGCGAGAGCTTGCCGCGCTGCAGCGAAAGCGCTGTGATCTCGGTATCGTCGGCGGCGGTCTGGTTCGGAATGTCAGTCGAGGCTTTCGACGGGGTTGCCTTGATATTGCTCGGTTTCCTGCGTTTCGTCGGCACGTCGCTCTCCCGGTTCAAGTCGTGGAAGCCTACATCCCTTCGGGCATGAAGCGAAACCAGTCATTGCCTTAGCAATCGGCAAGAGCGATGTGATTCTGGCGAATTCGATTGAATGATCGCGGATTGATTCTCATGACTCAGCACGCAACGGCCGAACGAGGAAGCTCCGAGGAGCGCAGTGTCCGTGCCCGACTGGGGGCGGCCGGTAAGCTCCTGCGCGATCGCAAGATCGATGTGCCGGACGGCTTTGCCGCGCTGCTGTTCGACCGCGCCGTGCCCGAGGATGTGGTGCGCTACGACGCCGCCGAGCTTGCGGCGCTGGCGCATGAGGCCTGGACGTTCTTCAGCGCACGCAAGATCGGTGCATTGAAAATTCGTTTCGACTCGCCGGACCCGGCGCTGGGCGATCACCTCAAGACCATCTCGGTGATCGAGATCATCAACGACGACATGCCGTTCCTGGTCGACTCGGTGATGGCCGAGCTCGCCGAGCGCGGCCTCGACGTCCGCCTGGTCGCTCACCCCATCATCACGGCCGATCGCGACAAGAGCGGCAAGCTCAAGTCGGCGCCGGCCGAGGCGAAGCGGCACAACGGCGAGACTCGCGAGAGCTTCATCCACATCCACGTCGAGCGCGTCGAAGACGCCGCGCGCCGCGCCGAGATCGTCAAGGCGCTGGAGGATGTCCTCACTCAGGTGCGGGCCGCGGTGGCCGACTGGAAGCCGATGCTCAAGCGCATCGACGAGGTCATCAAGGAGCTGAAGACCAATCCGCCGCCGGTGCCGGTCGACGACATCGCCGAGGCGGTGCAGTTCCTGGAATGGATCGCGGCGCAGAACTTCACGTTCCTGGGCGTCAGCGACTACACGTTCAGCGGCAAGAGCCGCGAGCTCGTGCCGGTGAAGGATTCGGCGCTGGGGCTCTTACGTGCGACCGACGTTCCGATCTTCACCCGCGCCGGCAAGCCGGTGACCGCGACGCCGCAGCTTCGCGCCTTCTTCGATGCACCGAAGACGCTGATCGTGCTCAAAGCCAACGTGCGCTCGCGTGTGCACCGCCGCGTCTATCTCGACTATATCGGCGTCAAGCGCTTCGACGAGGACGGCAACGCGGTCGGCGAATTCCGCATCGTCGGATTGTTCACCTCGACCGCCTATACGCGCTCGGTGCGGACCATTCCGTACCTGCGGCGCAAGGTCGATGCCGTGCTGCGCCGCGCCGGCTTCGATCCGGATTCGCATTCCGGCAAGGCGCTGGTGAACGTGCTGGAGAGCTATCCGCGCGACGAGCTGTTCCAGATCGACGAGGAGACGCTCTACGAGTTCGCGCTGACGATCCTGCAATTGGAGGAGCGGCCGCGGGTGCGCGTGCTGGCGCGGCGCGATCCGTTCGATCGCTTCGTCTCGGTGTTGGTGTTCGCGCCACGCGACCGCTACGACTCCCAGGTGCGGGTGCGGATCGGCGCTTATCTCGCCGAGGTCTTCAAGGGCCGCGTCAGCATCTTCTATCCGAGCTTCCCGGAAGGTGGGCTGGCGCGGGTTCATTTCATCATCGGCCGCGACGGCGGCGAGACGCCCAATCCGGATCGCGAGACGCTGGAGAAGGCGGTCGGCGCGATCGTCCGCACCTGGACCGATGCGCTCGGCGCTGCGCTCACTGGCACGCAGGCGCCGGGCCGCGCGCAGACATTGTTTGCGCGTTATCGCGACGCGTTTTCCGTGGGCTATCGCGAGGCCTTCTCGCCCGATGAGGCGGTTGAGGACATCGCTCTGCTTGAAGGCCTTTCGGCGGAGCGGCCGCTCGGTGTCGAGTTCTATCAGCGCGGCGGCGACCAGGACCCCTGTGTCGGGCTGAAGGTCTGGAATCACGACCGGCCGATTCCGCTCTCCGAGCGCGTGCCCGTGCTGGAGAACATGGGCTTCCGGGTCGTCGACGAGCGAACCTTCGAGGTCCATGGTAAGCCGGGCGCCTGGCTGCACGACATGGCGCTGGAGCGGAACGACGGCAGGCCAGCCGCGCTCGAGCCGATGAAGGCAGCGCTCGAAACCTGCTTCATCATGGTGATGCGCGGTGTCGCCGAGAACGACGGCTACAACGCGCTGGTGATGGCGGCGGGCCTGCCGTGGCGCGACGTCGCGCTGCTGCGGACGATCTCGCGCTTTCTGCGCCAGATCAGCGTGCCGTATTCGCAAGGCTACATGTGGGCGACGCTGCGCAAGCATGCGGGGCTGGCGGCGAAGCTGGTCGAGCTGTTTCACGCGCGCTTCGATCCACGGATCGAGTCCCGAAACAAGCCGCAGGCCGATATCGCCGCTGCGATCGAGGAGGGGCTCGCGTCGGTCGACGTGCTCGACGAGGACCGGATCATCCGCCGCTTCGTCAACGCCGTGCAGTCGGCGATCCGCACCAATTACTACCAGCTCGGCATGGACGGGCTGCCGAAGGCCGAGATCGCCATCAAGTTCGAAAGCCGCAAGCTCGACAGCGTGCCGCGGCCAGAGCCGCTCTACGAGATCTTCGTCTATTCGCCGCGGGTCGAGGCCGTGCATCTGCGCTTCGGCAAGGTGGCGCGCGGCGGCATCCGCTGGTCCGACCGGCCGCAGGACTTCCGCACCGAGATTTTGGGCCTCGTGAAGGCGCAGCAGGTCAAGAACGCCGTCATCGTGCCGGTCGGATCGAAGGGCGGCTATGTGCCGAAGCTGATGCCGGTGGGCGGCACGCGGGAGGCGATGCAGGCGGAGGGCGTCGCGGCCTATCGCATCTTCATCTCGACCTTGCTCGACATCACCGACAATCTCGATCTCAACCGGGTCATCCCGCCCGACAACGTGGTGCGGCACGACAACGACGATCCGTACTTGGTGGTCGCGGCCGACAAGGGCACCGCGACCTTCTCCGACATCGCCAACGAGATTTCGGAAGCGCACAAATACTGGCTCGCTGACGCCTTCGCGTCGGGCGGCTCGGCCGGCTACGACCACAAGCGCATGGGCATCACGGCCCGTGGCGCCTGGGAGTCGGTGAAGCGCCACTTCCGCGAGATGGATGTCGACATCGGCAAGACGCCGTTCAGTGCGGTGGGCGTCGGCGACATGTCGGGCGACGTGTTCGGCAACGGCATGCTGCGCGAGACGACCACGAAGCTTTTCGCGGCGTTCGATCACCGCGACATCTTCATCGATCCCAATCCCGATCCGGAGAAGAGCTTCGCCGAGCGCAAGCGGCTGTTCGGGCTGCCGCGCTCGAGCTGGCAGGATTACGACAAGAAGCTGATCTCCAAGGGCGGCGGCGTGTTCTCGCGCTCGTCGAAGGAGATCGCGCTGTCGAAGGAGGCGCAGCAGGCGATCGGCTTTGCCAAGGACAAGGCCACGCCGCAGGAGATCATGAACGCGATCCTGAAGGCGCCGGTCGATCTCCTGTTCTTCGGCGGCATCGGCACCTACATCCGCGCATCGAGCGAAAGCGACGAGGCGGCGGGCGACCGCGCCAACGATGCGATCCGCATCACGGGTGCGCAGGTTCGCGCCAAGGTGATCGGCGAGGGCGCCAATCTCGGCATGACGCAGCGCAGCCGCATCGAAGCGGCGCACCACAAGGTGCGGCTCAACACGGATGCCATCGACAACTCGGCGGGCGTGAACACTTCGGACGTCGAGGTCAACATCAAGATCGCGCTGAGCCTGCCGGTGCGCGACGGCCGCCTCACCATCAAGGCGCGCAACGCGCTGCTGGGGCAGATGACCGACGACGTCGCGACGCTGGTGCTGCGCAATAATTATCTCCAGACGCTCGCGCTGTCGCTCGCCGAGCGCCGCGGCATGGAGGATTTCGGCTTCCAGCAGCGACTGATGCAAACGCTGGAGACGGCAGGCGAGCTCGACCGCGCGGTCGAGTTCCTGCCCGACGACACCGAGCTCGGTGAGCGCAGCCGCCGCTCGCAGCCGCTGACCCGGCCGGAGCTTGCGGTGCTGCTGGCCTACGCCAAGCTCTCGCTCTATTCGGCGCTGCTCGATTCCGAGGTGCCGGACGATCCCTATCTCGGCCGCGAGCTGGGGCGCTATTTCCCGAAAGCTATCGCCGACAAATTCCCGGATGCGCTGGAGAAGCACCGGCTGCGCCGCGAGATCATCGCGACGCAGCTTGCGAATTCGATGATCAACCGCGGCGGGCCGTCGCTGCTGGTGCGGATCGCCGACCAGACCGGCGCGTCGCCCGCGGATATCGCGGCGGCGTTCGCGGCGGTGCGCGACAGCTACGACATGCCGGAGCTGAACGACGAGATCAACGCGCTGGACGGCAAGGTCGCCGGCAAGGTGCAGCTGTCGCTCTACGCTGGCGTGCAGGATCTGCTGCTCGACCGGCTGGTCTGGTTCCTGCGCAACGCCGACTTGTCGAAGGGCCTGGCCGGCGTGGTCGAGCACTATCGCAACGGCATCGCGGCGCTGACCAAGACGCTGGATGCGGCGTTGCCGAAGGACGCGGCCGAGGCGCGAGTCGCGCGCAGGAAGGAGCTGACCGACGCGGGCGTGCCGGACGGTCTGGCCGGCCGCATCGCGAGCCTGCCGGAGCTTGCGGCGGCGCCCGACCTGGTGCTGATCGCCGACCGCACCGGCAAGCCGATGAATATCATTGCGGCGACGTTCTTTGCGGCCGAAGCGTTCTTCCGCATCGATCGCGTGGCGTCCGCGGCGCGCAACATCACGGTGTCGGATTACTTCGATCGCCTCGCGCTCGACCGCGCGCTGGATTCGATAGGCGACGCCGAGCGGCGGCTCACGGCTTCGATGGTGGAGACCGGCAAGTCCGGCGACGACGCGGTCAAGGCCTGGGTCGAGCCACGCAAGGCCGAGATCGACCGCATCCGCGGCTCGATCCACCAGATCGCAAGTTCGGGGTTGACGCTGTCGAAGCTGACGGTCGCGGCGAGTTTGTTGGGCGACCTGGCGAAAGGATAATATCCAGGCGAAGGCCTGAGTGTATCGGCACGTCCGTATCTTATTGTGGCGAAGATTCCGTCCGCGAGTCATTGCCGGGCTTGACCCGGCAATCCATGATCGCTCTCCGCGATGGCGGACTATTACGTTTATATCCTAACGAACAAACCGCGCGGCACATTGTATGTCGGCGTGACCAGCGACCTTGTTGGCCGGGTCTATCAGCACCGCGAAGGTGTGGTTGCGGGATTCACGAAACGATATGGCTTGAAGCAATTGGTTCATTTCGAACGCTATGACTTGCCCACGTTGGCTATCCAGCGAGAGAAAAATATCAAGCACTAGCCGAGGATGTGGAAGCTCGACCTGATTAACGAATCAAACCCGCAGTGGCGCGATCTCTACGACGACATTACGCGCTGAGGGCGCTCATGGATGCACGGGTCAAGCCCGCGCATGACACCACCCGGATTGCGACAGCACATCACTCACGCAACAGACTTGCGTCAATTCCTGACGTTTCCGATCAATGCCGGAAATGCCGCGTGCCGGTAAACACCATGGCGACGTTGTGATCGTCGGCGGCCTTGATCACCTCGTCGTCGCGCACCGAGCCGCCGGGCTGGATCACCGCGGTGGCGCCGGCCTCGATCGCGACGAGGAGCCCGTCGGCAAACGGGAAGAACGCGTCGGAGGCGACCACCGAGCCTTTGGTCAGCGGCGTTGAGAGCTTCAATTCCTTCGCGGCGTCTTCGGCCTTGCGGGCCGCAATGCGCGAGGCGTCGACGCGGCTCATCTGGCCGGCGCCGATGCCGACGGTGGCGCGGTCCTTCACATAGACGATAGTGTTCGACTTGACGTGCTTGGCGACGCGGAACGCGAACCGCAGGTCGTCGAGTTCCGCCGCAGTCGGTGCGCGCTTGGTGATGGTCTTGAGCTGCATCTCGTCGACCGTGGCGTTGTCGCGGGACTGAACGAGCAGGCCGCCAGCGACTGATTTCACCGTGAGCCCCATGGCGCGCGGATCGGGCAGGCCGCCGGCCAGCAGCAGCCGCAGGTTCTTCTTCGCGCCGACGATCTTGATCGCTTCTTCCGTGGCATCCGGCGCGATGATCACCTCGGTGAAGATCTCGGTGATGGCCTTGGCGGCTTCGGCGTCGAGCGTGCGGTTCACCGCGACGATGCCGCCGAAGGCCGAAGTCGAGTCGCAGGCCAGCGCCTTGCGATAGGCCTCGATCAGGTTGCCGCCCTCCGCGACGCCGCACGGATTGGCGTGCTTGATGATCGCGACCGCCGCGGTGCGCTTCGGATCGAACTCGGCGACGCATTCATAGGCCGCGTCGGTGTCGTTGATGTTGTTGTAGGAGAGCTGCTTGCCCTGCACCTGCCGTGCGCTCGCGACGCCCGAGCGCTGATCCGGCGCGCGGTAGAACGCCGCGCTCTGGTGCGGGTTCTCGCCATAGCGCAGCGCCTCGGCGAGCTTGCCGCCGAAGGCGCGGAATGCCGGCGCCTGGTCGCCCAGCGTCTGCGCGAACCAGTTGGAGATCGCGGCGTCGTAGCTTGCGGTGCGGGCATAGGCTTTCGCCGCGAGCTTCTTGCGCAGCAGCAGCGTCGTCGAGCCGCCGTGCTGTGACAGCTCGGTGAGCACGGCCGTGTAATCGTCGGGCTCGACCACGACGGCCACGTCGGCGTGGTTCTTGGCGGCGGCGCGGATCATCGCCGGGCCGCCGATGTCGATGTTCTCGACGCAATCCTCGTAGCCCGCGCCCTTCGCGACGGTCGCCTCGAACGGATAGAGGTTGACCACGAGGAGATCGATCGGGCGGATGCCGTGCGCCGTCATCGCGCCGGCGTGCTCCTTGTTGTCGCGGATCGCGAGCAATCCGCCATGCACCTTGGGATGCAGCGTCTTGACCCGGCCGTCCATCATCTCGGGAAAGCCGGTCAGCTCGGACACGTCCATCACCTTGAGGCCGGCATCCTTCAGCGCCTTGGCGGTGCCGCCGGTCGAGACCAGCTCGACGCCGTGGCTCGTAAGCCCGCGGGCAAAGTCGATCAGCCCGGATTTGTCCGAAACGGAAATGAGAGCACGGGTCACGCGGCGCAGGTCGGTCATGTCATCCAGTCAGAGTGCGGCCGCTCAGGGCGCGGCCAGGGGCAGTTGCGGGTCTTCCCCGCGGCGGCGCGTGCCGCCGGAGCCCTGCGCATTGGCCAGCGCCAGGCTCCAATGGACACGAGGAATCTTCCGGGCGCGGCCGTAGATCACCATTTGAACCGCGCGGCGCGGCCCGTCGGACCCGGACAGATATACGCTTTCCTCGATCTCGACGCGATCCTCGTAAGCGTTGAAAGTCCACACCTCGCGGTTCGGCAGCATCAGCATGGCACCGTGGCCGTCGGTCAGCTTGTTGGCCTTGACGGTCGGGTGCAGGTGAAACCGCACCGCGAACTCGTCGGCGACATTCTGCGGAAGCATGTCGCCTTCGGTGGAGACGAACAGGTCCTCGCCGTCGAGCCGGGTGCCGTCCTGGGCCAGCTTCAGGGCGCGTTGATGCAGCACCTTGAAGCGATCGGCATAACCGTCATGGGACGCGCGCAGGATGACGGCGTCGCCGCGGTCCTCGCGCGACACCTGGGCGTCGGCCGGCCCGCTGACGATCGGCGTGCCGAGCAGGGCCTTGAACGAGCCGCCTTCGAGGAAGCGGCAGGACGAGGTGTCGTTGAACACCACGGTGGAATGCGCCGCGGTGGCGCGCGCGACCTGCCGCCAGGTCTCCTTGTTGGTTCCCGGCAGGCCACAGTTGACGATCACGCGCTGCAGGCCGTGCGACATCTCGAACGACAGCGCGCCTGCATGGGCCTCCTGGCTCACGTTGATCGGCGGCGGGCCGCCGGCGTCGAGCAGCAGGGTCATCTCGCCGGCCTGTACCCGCTGATAGCCGGAATGCGGCGCATTCGACAGCGGTGCGCCGCGGGCGTCGTCATAGGCGAGGATCGTCGCCATCACGTCGGGCAGGGTCGGGCCCATGCCGTTGAAATGCGCGAAATTGCCGTCGCCGTGCCGGAAGAACCGCATCATCGGCATCATGCGGTCGATGGCGTTGTTGAGCTGCGGCGGGGGCGCGATGTTGCGGGCCGCAAAGGCATGGCGCAGCGGCAGCAGGTCGAGCAGCAGTTCGATCAGCGCGCCGGGATTGCGGCTGATGTGCCCGCCGTCCGGCAGGATCTGATACTCGATCTCGGTGACGAGCTGCTTGACGGCGCCGCGCATATGCCGGGCCTGGCCCGACATGCAGAGCGCCGCATAGGTCAGCGCCACCAGCGCCTGCATCCGCGGCACGCCCTCGCGCGCTTCGATCGCGGTGTGGCGTAGATAGCGGACCTGCCGCACCAGGCTGCGCAGGAAGCGGCGATAGAAGGCGTCATCGGCGTCGTGCAGGATCAGCGGCGCCTGACTCAGCCACGAGGTGACGCGGCGCGCCAGGATCTCGGGCTGCCATGCCTCGGCGTCCCATGCGCCTTGAACCGAGATCCATTCGTCGACGAGCGCGCGGGCGTTGGCGCGGGTGATGCCGGACTCGGCGGCGCGCAGATGCCGCAGCCAGCCGAAGCCGAGCAGGCTCGCGGCCCATTCGTCGGAGGGCGGCGCGATCTCGAACGGCGAGCGGCCGTCGCTGATCACGACCTTGCCGGCGAAGGCAAAACGGCCGGCGTAGATCTCGCTGGCGCGCGTGCCGTCGGCGGTGCGCAGATCCTGCGGCGCGATCAGCAGGCGCTCGGCCTTGCGCGGAATGAAGCTCAGGCGAATGAACGGATGGCCGCGCAGGCGGCCGGCGGCCATGCGCAGGCCGCGGCGTCCGAGCAGCAACAGCAGCTTGGCCCGCTCCCCAATCGACAGGCCGGCCATCAAAACGCTCGCCTCGTTATAGATCGCGGGCGCTTCGCCCCGCCCCTACCCGAACGCAAGGTATACCGAACGTGGGGACTCCGGCCAACCGTCACAAAGGTTGCTAAGTGCCCTGAACTGCTGAGATTCGAGCCGCGTAAAAGCCGTCGAGCCCGGACATGCGCGGCTCGGTGTCGGGCCAGTGGCAGGGCAGGGTGCGCAACTCGCCCTCGGCCGTCAGAAATTTCTCCTGCCCGCCGACCTCGTCGGCGCGGATCGGATCGCGCCTGAGGTGCGAATTTCGCGCCAAAAGCGCGGTAATTTGATCCTCGCCCTCCTCGCGCTCCAGCGAGCAGGTGCAATAGACCAGCGTGCCGCCGGGCTTCAGCAGCGTGACCGCCTGGTCGAGCAACCGCGCCTGAAGGGCCGTGAGCTTGCCGAGATCGGTCTCGGATTTGAGCCACGGAATGTCAGGATGCCGCCGCACAGTTCCTGTGGATGAACAGGGCGCGTCGACCAGAACGGCGTCGAACGGGCCGCCCTGCCACTGCGCGGCATCGGCCTCGACGATCTCGGCGGTAAGCTGCAACCGCTGCAGGTTTTGCCGCAGCCGGGCGAGACGGACACCCGAGCGGTCGACGGCAGTGATCTGCGCGCCGGCCTGCGCAAGCTGCGCGGTCTTGCCGCCGGGCGCGGCGCAAAGATCGGCCACGGTCTTGCCGCGCACATCACCAAGCAGCCGCGCCGGCAGGGCTGCGGCCGCATCCTGCACCCACCAGTCGCCGGCCTCGAAGCCTGCGAGCTGCGACACAGGACCCGACGCGACGGTGCGCACCGTGCCGGTCGGCAGCACGCGGCCATTGAGCGTGGTGGCCCAGGTTTGCGGATCGCCCTTCACGGTGAGATCGAGCGCCGGCTCCTGCGTGTGCGCGACGCCGATCGCGCGCGCGGTGTCCTCGCCGTAATGCGCGATCCAGCGCCGCATCAGCCAATCGGGCGTGTCGAGCAACGCGGTGTCGAGCGCGGCCAGGCGCGCCTTGCCGTCGCGCGTGAGGTTCCGGAGCACGGCGTTGATCAGGCTGGCATAGCGCGCACCGTGGCGGTCGTCGCGCGAAAGCCGCACCGATAGATCGACCGCCGCGTGATCGGGCACGTCGAGGAACAGGATCTGCACGGCGCCGACCAGCAGGATCATCTCGACATGCGGCGCCTCCGGCGGAATGCCGCGTTCGAGATGCGCGGTGAGCAGATGCCGCAGCGTGCCGAGGCGCCGGAGAGCGGTCGCCACGATGGTCCGTGTCAAAGCGCGATCGCGCTCCGGCACGGTGCCGAGCCCGCTGGTCTCGAGCAGCTCGTCGAGCGGGCGCCTCCGGCGCAGCACGCCATAGAGGATATCGGCCGCGATCCTTCGGGCGGCGAGGCCTGGCGGCGGAGCGGACGGCGTGGTTTTTCGAGCGAGCGACATTTCAGGCAGTCATGCCCCGCTTTTGCAGGGCATGACAATGTTTAAGTGCGGCGGGGTCAGCCCCAAGGGCCAGAGGGGGCGCCGCTCGCAGGGCCGGCCGGGCGGCGCTGCCACGGGCCTGCCGGTGCCCCAGGAGGCGGCGCGTTCCAGCCGCCGCGCATCTCGCGCGCCAGCGCCTGGAGCGCGGCGATGCGGTTCTGGGTGGACGGATGGGTGGTGAACAGGTTGTCCATGCCGCGGCCGCTTAGCGGATTGACGATGAACATGTGGGCGGTGGCCGGATTGTGCTCGGCCGCCTCGTTGGGAATGGCATGGGCCGCGGCTTCGAGCTTGCCCAGCGCCGAGGCGAGCCATTCCGGCTGGCCGGCGATCCGGGCGCCGAGATTGTCGGCGGCGTATTCGCGGGTCCGGCTGATCGCCATCTGCACCAGCATGGCGGCGATCGGCGCGAGGATGACCATGGCGAGCGTGCCGATGATGCCGAGGCCGCCGCTGTTGTTGTTGCGGTGGCCGCCGGTGAAGAACATGCCGAACTGCGCCAGCATCGAGATCGCGCCCGCGATGGTCGCCGTGATCGTCATGATCAGCGTGTCGTGGTTCTTGATGTGCGCGAGCTCGTGCGCCAGCACGCCGGCCAGTTCCTCGCGGTTCATGCGCTCCATCAGCCCGGTGGTCACCGCGACCGCGGCATTCTGCGGATTGCGTCCGGTGGCGAACGCATTGGGCTGCGGGTTGTCCATGATGAAGACGCGCGGCATCGGCAGGCCGGCGCGCTCGGCAAGGCCTGCGACGAGGTTCACCAGTTCGGGCGCGGTGCGCTGATCGACCTCCTGCGCGCCGTGCATCGACAGCACGAGCTTGTCGGCGTTCCAGTAGCTGATGAGGTTCATGCCGGCCGCGACGACGAGCGCGATCAGCGCGCCGGTCTGGCCGCCGATGAGATAGCCGACGCCCATGAACAAGGCCGTCAGCCCTGCCAGCAGAATGGCCGTCCGCAGATAGTTCATGACACTCCTCCGAAAGTTCCCTAACGCGTGGGGAACAGAAACTCTTGGTCGAGGAAATGGGCGTGGCCGGCGCCCCTTCAAGATAAGACGAATGCGCCGAACCGCCGCGGAGCATTTGGTGGCCCATTGCAGTTGAGGGTGCCGATGGCCCATTTAAGGGCATGACCAAAGCCGACGATCCCCAGGGCGGGGCGAAGCCCGCTCAACCGGGTCCCAAGAAGCCGCTGACGCCCGAGGCCGAGCGCGCGCTGGCGGAAGCCGCCGAGCGGCGGGCCAAGCACCAGGCCGAGCAAGCCGAAGTCAAGGAGGTCGGCGGCCCCAGCGGCCCCGAGCCAACCCGTTACGGTGATTGGGAAAAGAAGGGCCTGACCTCGGATTTTTGATCAATTCTGGTCAGGTCGGAACCCCGCGCGTTTTCCTGTCGCGCGATATAGGGCGTCTGAATCTAAGTTCTATGTGTGACGAAGCGTGAGTCACGCGTGACAGTGTGGTGTCACGCGTGACAACAGGTGCGACAGCGACGAATTACCGGGTCACCATGACCGGCGTGCCGATATTGACGCGTCCGAACAGGTCGGTGATGTCCTGGTTGTACATCCGGATGCAGCCATACGACACGAAGCCGCCGATCGAGCTCGGATCGTTGGTGCCGTGGATGGCATATTCGCCGCCGGACAATGTCAGCGCCGCAGCGCCCATCGGATTGTTCGGCGCGCCGCCTTCGTGGACGAAGGCTGTCTTCGGCCGCGCCTTGGCAATATCGGGCGGTGGGGCCCAGGCCGGCTTCACGTGCTTGCCGTCGATGACGGCGCGGCCGGCCCACTGGCGGCCGGCGCGGCCGACGCCGACCGGATACATCAGCGCGCGGCCTTCGCCGAGCACGAGATAAAGCCGGCGTTCGTTGGTGCGCACCACGATGGTGCCGGCCGAGACGTCACCTTTGAAAGGCACCATCTCGCCGCGCGCGGATGCGGGCGTGACAGTCGTAACGATGGTCGAGAACGAAAGAGCAGCAACCGCAACAGCGGCTGCAACGCAGCGGGACAGGGCACTCATGACGCAACGTCCTAATTAACGTTGCCGCATCTCTTAACTTCTCATTAACCATGATTTTTCCGGCGCCACAAGAGATCGCGCGGAGCGCTTCGGTTGCTGGCTGACCTGATTTGGTACACCGATACGCGCGTTGCGCGCCGCTCACTGCGCTTTGCTTTTCGGGCGCAATGCCGAGATCGCCTGGGTCGCGTAGGTGCCGGGATTTTCGCGGATGTAGGCGTTGACCGTCTGCTCCACGAAGGCGTGCTGCCTGGCGTTGGACTCGGTTGCCCAAAGCGCCGCCGCCGCAACGATGACGAGCCCGGCATTCACGCCATACCGGTTCTTCAGCTCGCCAAAGATCTCCTTCGAACCGCCCGCCATGCCGATCACCACCTTGGCAATGTCGGCGGTCATGGTCTCGGAGCGGTTCGCGACCTGAGCGAAGAAGTCGATGACCATGCGCACGTAGCGCTCATCGCCGCTCGCAAAGGCCGCGCCCCAAAGGACATCGAGATGCGCCGGCGAACGGACCGAAAGGTCGTCCAGCCGCGCCGGCAGATTGCCGAGCGCTTCCGCGAGCTTCTCATCCTGACCGGCCTGATCGAGCTTCGGCTTGAGCTTCGCGGTCGCCGCCTGATTGCCCGACATCCGCAGTGCGGCTGCGAGCGCCGTCGCGCTTTGCGGGCCGAGGCGGACCGGCATGAGCTGCTCGATGCGATCGGGATATTCGCGAAACACGATCGCAAAGAAACCGGTCACCGTCGGATAGGCGTCCCATTTGCCGGCATGTTCGGCGTCAAACCGCTCGATGAAACCGATCAGCCGCTCCGGCCTCGGGTCCTTGTAGAAAGACGTCAGCAGCTCGTCTTGACTGGCCGGCCTTTGCGCCTGCTGGGCGTGCGCGGTGGCCGGCGTCATCGATAGAACGCTGCCGCTGATCAACATCGAGAGGCAGATGAAGAACAGCGACGCCGGCTTCAGCAGCCGGCGCAGCAACACGCGCTCAGGAGGCTTCGCAACCATCGGCGTCCCCGTGCATCGTCATGATGACAGGTCCAGTATCGCCCCGCGACTGCTAAAGCCCGGTTATGCTCCGGCCTTGGCCTCGGCCTTCTTGTTCTGCCGGTTCTTCACCAGATCGTCGACCACGGTCGGATCGGCCAAGGTCGAGGTGTCGCCGAGATTGCCGTACTCGTCCTCGGCGATCTTGCGCAGGATGCGGCGCATGATCTTGCCGGAGCGCGTCTTCGGCAGGCCTGGCGCGAACTGGATGAGGTCGGGCGAGGCGATCGGGCCGATCTCCTTGCGCACCCACTGCACCAGCTCCTTGCGCAGGTCCTCGGTCGGCTGGATGCCGGCCATCAAGGTCACATAGGCGTAGATGCCCTGGCCCTTGATGTCGTGCGGATAGCCGACCACGGCGGCCTCCGACACGCTCTGATGCGCGACCAGCGCGCTCTCGACTTCGGCGGTGCCCATACGATGGCCGGCGACGTTGATGACGTCGTCGACACGGCCGGTGATCCAGTAATAGCCGTCCTCATCACGGCGGCAGCCGTCGCCGGTGAAGTACTTGCCCGGATAGGTCTTGAAGTAGGTGTCGACGAAGCGCTGATGGTCGCCGAACACGGTGCGCATCTGGCCGGGCCAGGAGTCGATGATACAGAGATTGCCGCTCGTCGCGCCCTCCAGCACCTTGCCTTCGGCATCGACGATCTGCGGCTGACAGCCGAAGAACGGCAGCGTCGCCGAGCCCGGCTTCTGCTTGATCGCGCCGGGCAGCGGCGTGATCAGAATGCCGCCGGTCTCGGTCTGCCACCAGGTATCGACGATGGGGCAGCGGCTGTCGCCGACCACGCGGTGGTACCACTCCCAGGCTTCCGGATTGATCGGCTCGCCGACCGAGCCGAGAAGCTTCAGCGACTTGCGCGAGGTCTTCTTCACCGGCTCGTCGCCGGCCTGCATCAGCGCGCGGATCGCGGTCGGCGCGGTGTAGAAGATGTTGACCTTGTGCTTGTCGATCACCTCCCAGAAGCGGGAGTTGCTCGGATAGTTCGGCACGCCCTCGAACATCAGCGTCACGGCGCCGTTCGACAGCGGCCCGTAGAGGATGTAGCTGTGGCCGGTGACCCAGCCGACATCGGCGGTGCACCAGTAGATGTCGCCCTCGTGATAGTCGAACACGTATTGATGCGTGATCGAGGTGTAGACCATGTAGCCGCCGGTGGTGTGCAGCACGCCCTTGGGCTTTCCGGTCGAGCCTGAGGTGTAGAGGATGAACAGCGGGTCCTCGGCGTGCATCTCCTCGCACGGGCATTCGCTGGTCACGACGGCGGCGGCCTCGTGGTACCAGACATCGCGGCCCGGCTCCATGTTCACCGCGCCGCCGGTGCGGCGCACGACGATGACGTGATCGACGCCGCCAACCTTGGCGATGGCCGCGTCGGTGTTGGCCTTCAGCGGCACCTTGCGGCCGCCGCGCAGGCCTTCATCGGCGGTGATCACCACCTTTGATTGGCAGTCCTCGATGCGGCCCGCGAGCGAGTCCGGCGAGAAGCCGCCGAACACCACCGAATGCACCGCGCCGATGCGCGCGCAGGCGAGCATCGCGTAGGCCGCCTCCGGGATCATCGGCATGTAGATGGTGACGCGGTCGCCCTTCTTGACGTTGCGGTTGCGCAGGATGTTGGCCATCCGGCACACCTCGTCGTGCAGCTCCTGGTAGGTGATCTTCTTGTCGTCCTTCGGATCGTCGCCTTCCCAGACGATCGCGGTCTGGTTGCCGCGCTTCTTCAGGTGCCGGTCGATGCAGTTGTAGGCGGCGTTCAGCGTGCCGTCCTCGAACCATTTGATCGAAACGTTGTCCGGCGCGTAGGACGTGTTCTTCACCTTGGTGAAGGGCCGCATCCAGTCGATGCGCTTGCCTTGCTCGCCCCAGAAGCCGTTCGGGTCCTTCACCGAGCGCTCGTACATCTGCTTGTACTTGGCGTCGTCGATGAAACCGCGCTGCTTCCACTCAGGCGAAACGTCATAGATCTTGTCGGACATCGCACTCTCCCGGCATCTCGCAGCTTTCGCGCGTCGTAGCGCTGCTGCGGCATCGTCTGCACTCATTATGCGACGCCGGCCCCAGCGGCCTCAAGCCGCGGGATTTGCCACTTTGGTCGATTGATCGAGATCAATGCGACATCGCGCTCGATCACCCGACCTATCGTTTTGAGCGCAGAACGCATAATGAATGGCTCAACAAGAAGTCCAGATTTGGGAGGCCGCCCGATGCCGGGTTTGTTGCGCTCAATCCTCACGGTAGCGCTGCTTTTCATGGGCGCGGCTTTGGCGCAAGGCCAAGCACAGGCGCAAACCTACCCCAACCGGCCGATACGGCTCCTCGTCGGCTATCCGCCGGGCGGCGCGGTGGACCTCATCGCAAGGCTTTATGGCCAGGGCCTGTCGGTGCGTCTGGGCCAGCCGGTGGTGATCGAGAACAAGCCCGGCTCCGGCAGCAATCTCGCCGCCGACATCGCGGCGAAGTCCGCGCCCGACGGCTACACGCTGTTTCACGGCCCCGACAACGTGTTCATGAGCAACCCGCATATCTACGGCAAGATGCCGTTCGACGTGTTCAAGGATCTGGTGCCGGTCGCAAGCGTGTCATCGAACCAGCTGGTGCTTGCCGTGCATCCTTCGGTGCCGGCGAACAACTTGCGCGACTTCGTCGAGCTCGCGCGGCGTTCCAGGCCGCCGCTGCTCTATGCCTCGATCGGCAATGGCAGCCAGCATCATCTCGCCATGGAGATGCTGAAACAGCATGTCGGCATCGACCTCACGCACGTGCCGTATCGCGGCGGCGGGCCGGCGGCGATCGGCCTGCTCGGCGGAGAGGTTTCAGCCATGTTCGGCGGCGGCTCGCTGGTGCCGACCATTCAGTCCGGCAAGGTGCGCGGGCTCGCGTCGACCGGCGCGGCGCGCAATCCGGCAACGCCGGAGCTGCCGACCATCGCCGAGCTTTATCCCGGCTACGAGGCGCTGATCTGGCACGGCCTGTTCGTGCCGGCGGGTGTGCCGCAGCCGATCATCGACCGGCTGCGCGCTGCGATGGCCGAAGTGATCGCCGAGCCGGAGTTCAAGAAGCGGCTGGCGGATTCCGGATCGGGCGAGCCCTATGCCACAACGCCGGATGAGTTCGCCGCCCGCATCAAGGGCGACTACGAGAAATACGGCAAGCTCATTCGCTCGATCGGCGTGAAGGTCGATTGAGTCTCACGGTCCAAACCAGCCGATGATACCGCCGATGATGATCATCGCGCCGAGCCAAGCGATGCTGTCGATAACGGTGAGCGTGGCTTTGCGGCCCTGAAACGCATTGTTGGCCGTGATGGTGGTCAGCACGAAGCCGAGCCAGCAGGCGGCGCCGATGATCATGCCCGCGCGCAGCGTGAACATGCTCATATGCAGGGTGATGCCGTAGATCGCCCAGGCCATGATCAACTCACCGACGAAAACGAGGATGAACGGTGCGGCCTTGGCGATCCCGGACTTGGCGGCAAGCTCCGCTTTGCATTGCTCCGGCGTCTTGCCCTGAGCCCGCATCCACGGGCCGCTCAGCGCCGTGTAGTAGATGCCGCCAAACAACCATGCCGCGATCGCGGCTGTGACAATCGCCAGGATATTGCCTGCGTGAGACATGCTTCTCTCCCCATGCGCGCGGCCAGTATACAGTTGCGGCACGAAATCTGCTTCGCCCTGACCTGAACCGTTAGGAGCTATCGTGCCTGCCATCAATCCCGAACGCCTGCTGGGCGACCTCTACGCGCTACGCAAGATCGGCACCTACAAGACCGGCGTGCACCGACCGACGCTGTCGCCGGACGATGTGGTGTCGCGGCAATGGCTCGTCGACCGTATGACCGAGGCCGGCCTGGATGCGCAGATCGACGGCATTGCCAATGTGTTCGGCAAAAGCCGTGCGGCCGGACGCAAGGTTCTTGCGGGCTCGCATATCGAGAGCCAGAACCAAGCCGGCTGGCTCGACGGCGCGCTCGGCGTCATCTTCGCGCTCGAGGCCGCCCGCGCTCTGCGCGATGACCCTGCGACGCGCGATGTCGGCGTCGATGTCATCGCGTTCTGTGACGAGGAGGGCCATTTCGGCAGCTATCTCGGCAGCCGCTCGTTCATCGGCGATGTCAGCGAAGCCGAGATCGACAAGGCGCGCGACCGCACCCACGGCAAGATGATGCGCGAGGCGCTGAAGGCGGCCGGTTATGGGGGGCGTCCGCGCCTGACGTTCGAGCCGGGCCGCTATGCCGGTTATTTCGAGGCCCATATCGAGCAGGGGCGGAGCCTCGAAACCGCAAACCTGAAGATCGGCGTGGTGACGGCGATCGTGGGACTTTGGGACTATCGCTTCAAGGTGATCGGACATCAGAACCACGCCGGCACCACGACCATGGCCGAGCGCAAGGATGCAGGGCTGACGTTGGTACGGCTGGTCGCGGCGATCGACCAGGAGTTCAAGAAAGCCACCGGACCGCGTTCGGTGTGGACATGCGGGCGCATGGAATTCGACCCCGGAGCGCCGAGCATCATTCCGGGCGAAGCGCGCGCGATGTTTCAGTTCCGCGATTCCGATCCGGCTATCCTGAACCGGCTGGAGGCGCTGCTGCATGAGCAGGTCGCGGCCTTCAACAAGGCCGGGCCGTGCAGCATCACGGTCGAGACGATCCGGCAGAGCACGCCGGCCGTGATGGACGAAAGCTTCCAGCAGGCCATCGAGCAGGCTGCCGCGAAGCACGCGCCGGGGCTCGCGGTGCGGATGCCGTCGGGTGCCGGCCACGACGCGCAGCATGTGGCGCGCGTGATGCCGGCCGCGATGCTGTTCGTGCCGAGCATCGACGGCATCAGCCATCACTGGGCGGAGAACACCTCGGACGAGGACATCGTGCTGGGGGCGCGGGTGTTTACGGACGCGATTGCGAATGTGTTGACGCGTTAAAGAGATTGGCGCGCCGCCGCTATAGATTTGTGCGGTTCTGGCCACCGGCGTCTGCCCACCCACCGCCGTCACCGCCGGGCTTGACCCGGCGGTCCATGACCCGGGTTCAACACGGAAGTCTTACGTAAGACTGCCTGAACTGCACCCGCTCATGGATTGCCGGGTCAAGCCCGGCAATGACAGTGTGCCGGGTGCGTCACCGATCACCCCTGCAAACGAAGCCTAAGCCTTTACGCCGCCCATCTTGCAGACGAGCTTCCACTCGTCCGCCGTCACCGGCTGCACCGACAGGCGCGACAGCTTGATCAGCGCCATGTCCTTCAGCTTCGCCTCTTTCTTGATGTCTTCGAGCGACACCGGCTTCGGCACCGGCTCCAGCGCCTTCACGTCGACCACCACCCACGGCTCGCCGGCCTTCGCGGTCGGATCGGGATGGTGCTCGCGGGCGATCTCGACGATGCCGACGATGTTCTTGCCTTCGTTGGAGTGATAGAAGAACGCGCGGTCGCCCTTCTTCATCTTCATCAGGTTGAGCTTGGCGGTATGGTTGCGCACGCCGGTCCATTCGGTGCCCTTGGCGCCGGCCTTGACCTGCTGGTCCCAGGACCAGGCGTCGGGTTCGCTCTTCACCAGCCAGTAAGCCATCGTTCGTCTCCGCTCAGGGCTTGATTTGTATTGGGGTGCCGCTGTCGACCAAAGCCCAGATTTCTTCCATTTCGGCGTTCGTCACCGCGATGCAGCCGTCGGTCCAGTCGCGATGCAGGTGCAGGCTGCCGAGCCATCCTAGCCCGTTCGGCAAGCCGTGGACCATGATGTCGCTTCCCGGCGGGACACCGTTCTGGGCGGCGCGGGCTCGGTCTTTGGCATCGGGAAAGGATATGTGCAGCGCCAGGTGGAAACGGCTGCGGCGGTTCTTGCCGTCGATGGAATAGTCGCCTTCGGGCGTGCGGCTGTCGCCCTCGCGCTGCTTGTGGCCAACAGGATCGCCGCCGAGCGACACACGATATGTTTTTATGACCTTGTCATTGTGCAGCAGTGTCATCTGCCGCGATTGCTTTTCCACCAGGATGGACGTCGCGCGGCTGGCTTGGTCTGCGAGTTGCGGAATTTCGCGCCGAGGCTTGAAGAAGTCCCAGCCCGCAAGAGCCGCAACCAGCAATACGGCAACGATAGCGAGTCCGGCGAGGCCGCGCCGCATTGTCAGTGTTCCGTCCGGAGCGGCCGCGCCAACAGCGACTCTATCGCTTCGTCCACGCTCATCTGCCCGGACAGCATCGCTGCAACCGCCGCGGCGATCGGCATGTCGACCTCTTTGTCGCGCGCCATCTCCAACAGCACCGGTGCCGTGAAGGCGCCTTCGGCCAAGCCGGTCTTGCCGTGGATGTCTTTTGTCGCGAGCCCTTTGCCGAGATTCATGCCGAAGCTGAAGTTGCGCGACTGCGGGCTTCCGCAAGTGAGGATCAGGTCGCCCAGCCCCGACAGACCCATCATGGTCTCGGTCTTCGCCCCATAGGCGCGGCCGAAGCGCACCAGCTCGGCGAAGCCGCGCGTGGTCAGCGCGGCCTGCGCGCTCGCGCCGAGCCCACGGCCAGTGACGATGCCGCAGGCGATCGCCAGCACGTTTTTCGACGCGCCGCCGACCTCGACGCCGCGCACGTCGGACGACTGGTAGGGCCGGAAGGTGCGGGATGCCAAGGCCTGCACGAGAGCGCCTGCGAGTGTTTCGTCTTCGGCCGCCAGCGTGACCGCGGTCGGCAACCCGCGGGCGACGTCGGCCGCGAAGCTCGGACCCGAGAGGATCGCAGGCGTCACCTTCGGCGCGCACTCGGCGATGATCTCGGTCATGAACTTGCGCGTGCCGTGCTCGATGCCCTTGGCACAGGCGATCACCGGCGTGCCCGGCGCGACAGCCGCACCAAGCGTCTTGCACACCGAGCGCATGGCTTGCGCCGGCACCACCAGCAGGATCGCATCGGCGCGGCATGCTTGCGCAAGATCGCGGGTCACCGCGATACCGTCCTCGATACGCAGGCCCGGCAGGAAGCGGCTCTCGCGCTTGGTGGCGAGATGCTCGGCATTGCCGGCGTCGAACTCCCACAGCGTGACCTTACGGCCGGCGCGTGCCGTGACGTTCGCCAGCGCCGTGCCCCAGGCGCCGCCTCCCAGCACCGCGATGCGATCAAACGTCATGCGCGGATCCTCGTGACGATTAAGCGCCCTGCTGCGCGACGCGCGTCGGCTTGGTCTGCGGACCCGCGACCTCGTCGAGCGGCCAGCGCGCCCGCGGCGCGAAGTCGAGTGGATCGGTGAGGCCCAGCGTCAGGCGCTCGGCGCCGGCCCAGGCGATCATCGCGCCGTTGTCGGTGCAGAGTTCGCCCGGCGGCACCACGAGCTTGACGCCGCCCTCGAAGGCGACACGCTGCAGCACCTTGCGGACTGCTTCGTTGGCGGCGACGCCGCCGGCCGCGACCAGCGCAGTCGGCGTGCCGTAGCGGGCGCGGAACACCTTCATGCCGGCGCGGAGCCGATCGTGGATCAATTCGACCACGGCCTGTTGGAACGAAGCGCAGAGATCGACCACGTCCTGGTCGTTGAGCGGTGCGATCTTCTGGGCTTCGAGGCGCAGCGCTGTTTTGAGCCCAGAGAGGGAAAAGTCCGGCTCGGCGCGGCCATGCATCGGCCGCGGCAGCGCAAAGCGTGTCGCATTGCCGCGCGCGGCTTCTTTCTCGACCTGCGGCCCGCCCGGATAGCCCAGCCCCAGAAGCTTCGCGGTCTTGTCGAAGGCCTCGCCGATGGCGTCGTCCTGGGTGGTGCCGAGCAGCGTGTAGTCGCCGATGCCGCGCACCGCGACGATCTGGGTGTGGCCGCCGGAGGCGAGGAACAGGCAATAGGGAAACTGGATGCCGGCGGTGAGGCGGGCGGTCAGCGCATGGGCTTCGAGATGGTTCACCGCCATCAGCGGCTTGTTCTCGACCATGGCGATGGCCTTGGCGGTGGTCAGCCCCACGATCACGCCGCCGATCAGGCCCGGACCCGCGGCGGCCGCGACGCCATCGATCTCACGGACCGTCAGATTGGCGTCCGCCAGCGCCTTCCCGACAATGTGATCCAGCGCGTCGACATGGGCCCGCGCCGCGATCTCCGGGACAACGCCCCCGAACGCCGCATGTTCGCCCACTTGCGACAGCACCACATTGGACAGGATCTTGCCCGGGCCTTCCCCCGAACGTTCGACCACCGCCGCGGCGGTCTCGTCGCACGTGGTTTCGATTCCGAGTACAAGCATGTCAAACGGCTAGCACTGAGAGGTCTGGTGACGCAATCCTTGGCGCAATCCTCCACCCCTATCCTTCGGCTCGGCACGCGCGGCAGCCCGCTGGCGTTGGCGCAGGCGCGCATGGTGCGCCAGGCGCTGGCGGCGGCGCACGGTTTTGACCCCGATCAGGTCGAGATCACGGTGATCCGCACCAGCGGCGACCGGATTCAGGACCGACCGCTCTCCGAGGCCGGCGGCAAGGGCCTGTTCACCAAGGAGATCGAGGAGGCGCTGCTCGCGGGCTCGATCGACTTCGCGGTGCATTCCTCCAAGGACATGCCGACCGTGCTGCCGGACGGGCTGGTGCTGTCGGCGTTCATGCAGCGCGAGGACCCGCGCGACGTCTTCATCAGCCGCAAGGCGAGGTCGGTCGCCGAGTTGCCGCAGGGCGCGACCATCGGCACCGCATCGCTGCGCCGTCAGGCGCTGATGAAACGGCTGCGGCCCGATCTGAAGGTCGTGCCATTGCGCGGCAATGTCGAGACGCGGCTGCGCAAGCTCGAGGAGGGCGTCGCCGACGCGACCTTGCTGGCGCTCGCCGGATTGAAGCGGCTGGGCCTGGCCGATGCTGCGACCGCTGTGCTCAGCGTCGACGAATTCCTGCCGGCGGTCGGGCAGGGCGCGATCGGCATCGAGACGAGGGCCGACGCCGCGCATACGCGGCAGCTGCTGGCGCCGATCAATCACGCCGACACCGCTTTCGCGCTTGGCTGCGAGCGCGCATTTCTCGCGGTGCTCGACGGCTCGTGCCGCACGCCGATCGCTGGCCATGCGACGGTGTCGGGCAATCTCCTGCGTTTCCGCGGCATGATCGTGAAGCCGGACGGCAGCGAGGCGTTCGAGACCAAGCGCGAAGGCACCGTGCGCGATGCCGGGCAGCTCGGCGCCGATGCGGGCAGGGAGCTGAAGGCGCTCGCCGGCCCGGATTTCTTTGCGGCTCATTGATCATGCGGCTGCTGGTCACGCGCCCCGAGCCCGACAATGAACGCACGGCGGCAACGCTGCGGGCCAAGGGTCACAACGTGATGCTCGCGCCGATGCTGCGCATCGAAGCTGTCCCGAACGTCGATCTCGGCACGCCGCCCTGGTCGGGCGTCCTGCTGACCAGCGCCAACGGCGCGCGGGCGCTGGCCGCGCACCCGCGCCGCGGCGAATTGCTGGCGCTGCCGGTGCTCGCGGTCGGACGCGCGAGCGCCGACGTGGCGCGCAGCGCAGGCTTTGCCGATGTGAGCTCGGCCGATGGCGATGCGGACGATCTGGTGCGGCTCGCCGCGGCACACTTTGCCGGCGCACGAAAGCCGTTGCTTTATCCCGCGGGCGAGGATCGTTCGCGTGATCTTGCCGGCGCCCTGTCGGCGCAAGGCGTCGTCGTGCACACGGTCGTGACCTATCGCGCCGCGGCCGCGAACGAGTTCTCCGCGGCGGTGCAGACCGCGCTGACGCAAAATCGCATCGATGGCGTGCTGCATTTCTCCCGTCGCAGCGTCGACAGTTACCTGTTGTGCGGGCGGACCATTCACCAGCATGCCCTGGCGCCGATGCACTATTGCCTGTCGGAGCGCGCTGCCGAGCCGTTGCGGGTTGCCGGCGCGGCGCGGATCGCCGTGTCGCCGCAACCCGATGAGGCGAGCCTCATCGCGCGGATTTCCCCATGAGACTGGATGGTGGCCGGACGGTTCGTCACACGCCAGCCAAGTTCGAATCGTCTAGAATGGCGCCATGGCCAGTACAACGCCCCCTCCATCGGACCCGCCGGGCGGACGCCGCCGCCGGCCGCCGACGGTGATCAACCTGGAGGCAACAGAGGTGTCGCCGTCGAGTTCTGAGTCCCCGCCGAAGCCGGACGATCCGGCGCCGCAGCAGCAGGCCGCCGGGACGTCCGTTCCGCCGGTCAAGCCCGAGGATGCATCGTCCGAGCAGGTGGCGTCCGAGCCGCCGCCATCGGAGTCGGCCGCCGAAGCCAAACCGTCTGAGCCGCAACCGTCTGAATCAGCGCCACAGCCGGCCGCCGACGAAACGCCGCCGCCCAGCAGCCCGCCGCGGCAGCCGTGGATGCCATTTGTTGCCGGCACATCGGGCGTGGCAGGCGGCGTGGTTCTGTTCCTGCTGTTGTGGGCGTTTGGAGCATTCCCGACCGGTCAGCCCGCTGCGCCGTCGCAACAGGCTTCGCAGCCCGACCTCAGTCCTCGCCTCGCCGCCATCGAGCAACGGTTGAGCGAGCTCGCCGCGCGACCCGCGCCCGCCGTGCCCGATCCCAAGCCGCTGAACGACATCGCGACGCGGCTTGGCAAGCTCGAAAGCGCGGTCGCAGCGCCGCGCCCGCCGGTGACCGATCCAGTGGTGCTCGGCCGCATCACCGCTGCCGAGGCCACCGCGAAGTCGACGGCCGACAATGTCGCGGGCCTCACGCGCCGCTTGGACAGCCTCGAAACCGCGCTGCGTGACACCAACAGCCAGCTTCAGCAACTCGCGGTCGCGACCGCCGAGCTGCAGGCCCGGGTTCGTGAAACCGGCGCAGGTGCCGACCGGCCTTCGCGTCTGGCGGCGGTCACCGCAGCGTTGCGCGCCGCTATCGAGCGTGGCGAGCCCTTTGCAGCCGAGCTTGCGATCGAGAAGTCGCTCGGCGCGGATGCATCGTTGGTCGCGGCGCTGGAGCCGTTTGCCGCCACCGGCCTGCCGAGCCCGGCCGCGCTCGGCCAGGAGCTTGCCGCGATCATTCGCCCGATGCTGGCCACGGCCGAACCGCCGCATGACAGCACCTTCCTGGACAAGCTTCAGGCCCATGCCGAGAAGCTCGTGAAAGTCCGCCCGATCGATGAGGCTCGCGGCGACGATCGCGTTGCCGTCCTGACCCGAATCGAGCAGCGCGCCGGAAAGGGCGACATCGCGGGTGCGCTCAGCGAGTTTTCCAAGCTCCCGCCTGAGGTCCGCTCGCAGCCTCCTTTGCAGGCCTGGTCCGCCAAGGCCGAGGCGCGCGGCAAGGCCGTGGAGGCGAGCCGAAAGCTTGCCGCCGACGCGGTTACGGCACTGAAACCCGGGCCGTGATACAGGTTTCCCGATGATCCGCGTCCTCCTCTTCCTGGCGTTTATCGCTGCGGTCGCCTTCGGCTTTGTCTGGATCGCAGACCGGCCGGGGGAGATCGCGATCACCTGGCAGGGCCGCCAGATCGAGACCTCGGTGCTGTTCGCTGCGGTGGTGCTGGTCACCGTGGTGGTAGGCGCGATCTTCTTGTGGTCGATCATCCGCGTCATCCTGCGCTCGCCCGACCTGGTCGGCATGTTTCTCAGCCACCGCCGCGGCGTGCGCGGCTATCTGGCGATCTCGCGCGGCTTTGTCGCGGTCGGCGCCGGCGATGCGCGGGCGGCGCGCCGCGCCGCCGATGAGGCCTCCCGCATCGCGCCGGGCGAGCCGTTGGCGCTGCTGCTCGAGGCGCAATGCGCGCAGCTGGCCGGCGACCGCGCCGCGGCCGAGCATGCCTTCCGCAGGATGGCCGAACGCGACGACACCAAGCTCCTCGGCCTGCACGGCCTGTTCATCGAGGCGCAGCGCCGGCAGGACTCCGCGGCCGCGCGCGCCTATGCGGAGGAGGCTGCCAATGCCTCGCCGTCGCTCGGCTGGGCCGGGCAGGCGGTGCTGGAATTCCGCTCCACCGCGGGCGACTGGGCCGGCGCGCAGCAGGCGCTCGACCGCAACAGCCGCTTCAACCTGATCGATAAGGCCGACTACAAGCGCCAGCGTGCAGTGCTGATCACGGCGCGTGCGCTTGCGGCCGAAGAGGGCGATCGTGACAGGGCGCGGGAGCTGGCGCTCGAAGCCTTGAAGCTCGCGCCGGACTTGGTGCCGGCCGCCGAGCTCGCGGCGCGGCTGCTCAGCGAAGCCGGCGAGCAGCGCCGGGCCGCGCGCATCGTCGAGAAGGCCTGGGAGGCCAATCCGCATCCCGACCTCGCCGACACCTATGCGCATCTGCGCACCGGCGATTCGGCGCGCGAGCGCCTGACACGGGTGCAGTCGCTGGCGAACCGCAAGCCCGGCCATGTCGAAGGCGCGCTCGCGGTGGCGCGCGCAGCGCTCGACGCGCAGGAGTTCGCGGCGGCGCGTGCGGCTTTGAAGCCGCTGCTGAAAGAGCCGACCCAGCGCGCCGCAGGATTGATGGCCGAGATCGAGCGCAGCGAAAGCGGCGACGAGGGTCGCGCCCGCGAATGGATGGCGCGCGCGCTGCACGCCGCGCGCGATCCGGCCTGGACCGCCGACGGCTATGTCTCTGATCGCTGGATGCCGGTGTCGCCGGTGAGCGGCCGGCTCGATGCGTTCCAATGGAAGGTGCCGCTCGCCGAGATCGGCGTCACCCGCGACGTGATCGACGTCGATGCTCTGGAAGCCGCGGCGAAAGCCAAGCCGGTGGTGATCGCGGCGCCTGTGCCCGCCCCGAGCGCGCCGCCGGCCGCGGCCGTTGCCGAATCGCCCAAGCCAGAATCGCCAAAGCCCGCGCCGCCACCCGTCGCCGCCGCGCTGCCATCCCCGCCGGTTCCGCCGCCCGCAACCGCGGCGCCGCGGGCCGAGGCGGTGATTCCCCTGGTGCATGCGCCCGACGATCCGGGCCCCGAACCCACGCCCGATCTGGAGCCGGAGCCCGGACCAGGCTCCGGATCGCGCGGATTACGGCTGTTCTGACCAGCGTTTTGCGGCACTGTTCGGTTTGCTTGCCAATGTTCGCCCCTGTCGCTAAGAGGGGCGCGTTTCCAGCCGAATATCGGCTCGTGCCGGCGTAGCTCAGCGGTAGAGCATCCGCTTCGTAAGCGGGTGGTCGGGGGTTCAAATCCCTCCGCCGGCACCACCTTCACCAGCACCACTGTCACAATCCGCTGCCGGACGCGGCGAACGGCCACAGGGCCTGCTAGATCGCGGCATCGCTGTAATTCTTCCAGCGCTCATTGCTGATGAGGGTCGAACGAGCGATTTTGAGGAACGCGCATCCCGGAATCTCGCGGATGGTCTCCTTCAAGGTGTCTGCCAGAGCTTTGGGCGTCCAAGGGCTGAGGGTGATCCTGTCGATCGACTCGAGCGAGATCGGGACATCCAAAGAGCTGCACTTGGTCGAGTCGGACTCATAGACAACCCGGAATTCACGTTCGTCTTCGTACGGGTATCGTTTCAAGAACGGAAGTTCGGCCACCTTCAGTCTCTTTCGCCCCATCTTGTCTATCTTGAGGTACGTCACGTTCTTCGTTGTGACGCCCTTCTGCTTCTTGAGCGCCTTCAGCAACTCCTCGCGCTCGAACGTTATGCAGACACCGGCAGAGCCGTCCGCAAAGACTCTCCAGTGATGATAGGTCTCGGAGACCTGGGTAAAGCAGAGCGCCAGAACGGACTGCAGCGACTTCTTTTGCCGATACACCGAGAGGTAATGAGAATCGTTTTTGTCATCCCAGGTCTGAGGATCGAGCAGCGTGATTGTTTGCTTCCGCAGGATGTAGAGCAACGACGGGATGTTTGTGTATCGTCTCAGAAACTTCTTCTTTGCCGCCGCCGCCATTTCGGCCCCTCAAAAAAAACCAATTCCAATCATTTGTAAGTGGCCTTTGCGGCAGCCTTCACCGCTCCCAAATCCGCAGGCTGCCTTCGCCGTCGGCTTTCCATTGGATCGACCGGCAGTCGGCGGCGACGTCGCCGCGCACGCCCAGGCGCGCCTTGGTCTGGCGATCGAGCATGTAGATCTTGTCCTGATCGTACTCGGCCGATTGCGTCGTGGTTTCCGGCTTCTCGGCCTTCAGCGGATCGCGCGGCTCGGTGAGGGTGAGCTTGTTGCCGCCGGCGACGCGATCCGGCGTGATATGCGCGATGGTGCGGGCGTTCGGCTGCGGATAATCGCGGATGAACCAGAGGCCGATGATGTCGCTCGGCCAGCATTTGAACGCGACGTTGTCGCCCGTCAGGCTGCCATAGGTGATACCGTCTTTTCCGTCCCGGCCATCCTTGCCGTTCTGGCCGTCTTTGCCGTTCACACCGTCTCGCCCGTTCTTGCCATCCTGTCCATCTTTGCCGTCCTTGACGGAGGCCGATCTGCATCCCGTCACCAGCAGGTCCTGGACCTCCTCGGCCTCGACCTTGAGGTCGATCTTGCAGGACTCGGGCAGATACGACAGCGAGAAGCTGAACTTCCGCGACGGCAGGCTCGCAGTTTTGTCTCCGGAATTGATCAGGATGACCACCTGATTGGGTTTTGCGGTGCGGCCCGAGATTACCAGCCGCCCGCCGGTGATCTCGACCTGATCGACTTGCAGTTGTCCCACCGCCCCCCGATCCCGATCGCGCCGCGGCGCCGCAGTGGCCTCCGTCGCGATGATCGAAAGGGCCAGTCCCGCCAGCACACTGACCTTGAGCATGAGCGCCTCCTATGCGGCGCGTTCGCTGTGCGCCGGTTGTGCCGTCCCCCGCAGCTTGTCCATTAGACCCCGCACTGATGACAGCTCTTCAAGGCGCGCGACGGTTGCGATCACCTCATCGGTGTGCGCGTCGGTCAGCACGCCCTTGGCATAGGTGCGGAACTTGTCCTCGATCTGCGCGCGGCTCAGCGGATTCTCGTAAGCGCCCCGCGGATGCTCGCAGAACGAGGAGAGCTTGGCGCCGTCTGCCATCTCGATCTCGATTGCGCAGTTGTTGCCCTTGACGCTCGGATCGGCCCGCACCTCGATCAGCTCCTTCGCGGCACGGCGCAGCTTCGGATCGTCATAACGCGCGGGCTCGAACTGCGTCAGCGTCAGCGCGCGGTCGTGCAGGATCGCGGCGGCGACATAATGCGCCGACAGCAGTGCGTCGAACTTCGCCTTGTACTCGGGAAATTTGCCGTGCAGGTCGTAGACCGTCTGGCTGAGCGAGACGCGGACCTTCTTGATCTTGTCGAATTCGGGCGCGTGCTTCTCGACCAGATCGAACAGCGCAGTGTTCATGTTCTGCGTCGACGACGCCGACGGCCAGAGCCGCAGTGCGATCTGCTCGAACTCCCAACGCTGGCCGAGCTCGGCCAGCGCCAGCTCAGGCTTACCGCCATTGGAATAGGTGACGAACAGCCCGCCATCCTTCGCGGTAAGGAATTCCTTGGTGGCGGCGAACTTCTGCTCGGCGAGCAGCGCCGCCATCAGCCCCGACAGCGCGCCGCGGCACTGATGGAATTTCACGGTCGGCGTGCCCCAGGCCGCAAACGTGCCGGCCGACTGGCTGCCCGCCAGGCCAAACGCGCGCGCCATGGTCTCGGCGTCGAAGCCGCGCAGCCGCCCGACCGCGGCCGCCGAACCGAACGGTCCGAACACGCCCGGGCCGTGCCAGCCGCGGCTGCGGAACACAGGATAGTCGAGGCCAAGTCCGATACGCGTCATCGTTTCCATGCCGGCGATCAGCGCGACCAGAAGATCGCGGCCCGACTTGTTGTCGCGCTCGGCGATCGCGAGCGCCGGCGGCACCACCTCGGGCGTCACGTGCGTCAGCGTCGCGCGGTGCGTGTCGCACATCGTCACCGCGGTGATGAGAAAGCCGTTGAGCATGGTGGCGCCGGTGAGCGAAAGCTTGTCGCGGCCGATCACGCTGCTCTCGTGCGATTGCGCGAGTGCTCCGGCGAGCGCCGCGACCTGATGCGTCTCCTCACCGTGCTTGCCGGCGACCGCGCAGGCGAGCGCATCGAGCAACAGGTTCTTGCACTGCTCGCGGGCGCGCTCAGGCACGTCGTCGTATTTCAGCGCGGCCGCAAACTGCGCCAGAATCCCCGTCGTCTCTCCCGACATTCTTCCTCTCCCAACCCGCAAGGACCGCGCTGCCGCGCATCCGGGCCGCCACCGTAGCGAGAACGCGGAAGCTGTTGAAGCGTGGCCGATGGCCATCGCCAAAATCGCTTTCCGATCAAGGCGATATCTGGTTGACGAGCGTTAACCTTAATGAAAAGCAAATGCCAGATGTCGTCTGTTTAATCTTGCGGTCCGTTCCATCGCCGTAAAGAATTTGTGCTCGGAAGCTGACTTGAAGAAACGTCCATTTCCCGCGTGCGGCGGCTCAGGAAATAGGAGGGGATGAACACACCAGTTGGGATTGGGACGTATCATGAAGCGCATCATTCAGACGCTCCTTGTATTGACCACCACCGCCGCCATCTGCTCGCCAGTCTTTGCGGCCGGCGAAAAGAAAGATGAGCGGTTCGCTATAAGCGCCGTCGAGCCTCCAACGCACCGCACCGACAACACGGCCGCCGTCACGGCGCCGCTCGCCACCCCTGACAAGAAATCTTCGGTCTTCGCCGTCGGCCTCGAAGCGCTCAAATGGGTCGGCGCGAGCTCGCGGCAGGTCGGTGTGCCCTATCCGGATCTGTGGTGCGCGGATTTCGTCAACTTCGTGTTGCGCCGGACCGGATACCCCACAACCAATTCGCGCGCCGCCAAATCGTTCCTTGAATACGGCAAGCGCATCGACAGTCCGCGCGTCGGCGCCATCGTGGTGCTGAGACGCGGCGCGAACAGCGGCCATGTCGGCATCGTGCGCGGCACCGACGGCGCCGGCAACATCATCGTGATCTCGGGCAACCACGGCAACAAGGTGTGGGAGAGCCCGTATCCGAAGGATCGCGTGCTGGGCTACGTCGTCCCGCCGGAAACCCACTGAGCGAGGCACTTCGCCTCGACGCCGGCCGAAGCACCACGGCCGGCGTTCTTTTTTGCGCCGGCGCGCTAGAGCTTCCACGCCTTGGGCAGCAGGCCCTTATCGCGGCCGATGCCGATGTAGTACTTCCATAGCTTGGCGATGTGCCGATCGCGCGTGAAGTCGTGCAGCATGGCTTCGATCTCGGCATCGCTGAGCGGCATCACCTTGCCCAGCGCTGCGGCCTGATACATCACCTCGGCATTCTCGACGAAATGCACGCTGTCGATCAGCACGCCGGGCACGCTTTCCGCCACGATGACCTGGCCGTGCGCGCGGATGAGCAGCGCATGATGCGGCCCGAGCGTCTCGGCAAGCGAGCGGCCGAGCGCCGAATCGCTGACGTGGCTCGGATCGGCATGCACCGGAATGCCGCTCACCCAGCGCACCGCGTGGTTCTTGATGAGCTTCAGTGACAGGCCTTCGACCAGCGTGAAAACGGTGGTGAGCTCATGATGGAAATGCGCGACCGAGTTCACGTCCGGCCGCGAGCGCAGGATCTCGCAATGCAGATAAACTTCCGCCGGCGGCCGCACGCCCTTCGGGCCCTTCAGCGTGTTGCCTTCGAAGTCGCAGATCAAAAGGTCGGACGGCTTCACGCTCGCCCGGCTCTGATCGAACGGCTGGATCAGGAACGCGTCGCGGCCCGGCAGCCGCGCGCTGACATGGCCGCTGTAGCCGAGCAGGCCGAGATCGTTGAGCATCAGCGTCACGGCTGCGACCTGATCGCGCAGCGTTCGCTCATCCGGAACAGCTTTTTTTGCAGCGGATTTTGCTGAGCCCCGAGCCTTCGCCATCGCAGACCCGCTCCCCATCATGCGCTGTGATCAGCGCGTTTTGCTTGTCATGCCCTTGCAGACCACAAAGGCCGGATGCGACAAGCGGTAAGGAAACCGGAGCACAATGTCCATGCGTGTGGTCGCCCTCGAAGAGCACTTTTCGATTCCGTCTTTGGTGAAGAAGATCGATCCGGCCGTCATCGCCAAGCGCGGCTTCAAGGGGCGCAAGGAAGCGCCCGGCAAGCCGAGCCTCGGCGAACTGCTCGCCGAGATCGGCGACGTTCGTCTCAAGTCGATGGACGAGAACGGCGTCACCATGCAGGTGCTGTCGCCCGGTGGCCCGGGGCCGGACCTCGTGCCGGGCGCGGCCGGCGCCGATTTGGCGCGTGAGCTGAACGATCAGCTTGCCGCCGCCTGTGCCAAGCATCCGACCCGCTTCGCAGGCTTTGCTTCGTTGCCGATGGCGACCCCGGATGCCTGTGCCAAGGAGCTTGTCCGCTGCGTCAAGGATCTCAAATTCCCGGGCGCCATGGTCAACGGCAGCACCGACGGCCGCTTCCTCGACCATCCGAGCTACGACAGCCTGCTCGCCGCTGCGGTCGAGCTCGACGTGCCGATCTACATCCATCCGCACCTGCCGCCGCCGGCCGTGCATGAGATCTATTATTCGGGCCTGCCCGACGGCGCCGATCGTGTGCTCGCGACCGCGGGCTGGGGCTGGCATTCGGAGGTGGCGATCCAGACGCTGCGCCTGGCGCTCTCGGGCACCTTGGACAAGCACCCGAAGCTCAAGATCATCATCGGCCACATGGGCGAGATGCTGCCGGTGATGCTGGCGCGCCTCGACGAGGTCTCGGCGCTCGACGTCGACCATCTGAAGCGCAAGCCCAGCCGAGCGATCCTCGATCAGGTCTGGATCACGACGAGCGGCATCTTCAGCCAGCCGCCATTCATCGCAGCGCTGCAGACCTTCGGCATCGACCGCATCATGTTCTCGATCGACTATCCGTTTGCGCCGAACGTCGCGGGCCGCAAGTTCCTGAACCAGGTGGCGCTGTCGCCGAGCGATATGGCGAAGCTCACCCATGGCAACGCGGACGCGCTGCTGAAGCTGAAGGCTTAAAGCCAGCATGCCGGTCGAGACCGACGAGCACGGCGGACGAATCTTCTTCTCGTCTGCCGGCCGTTCGCTCGAGGACGACGACCAGGTCGTCGTGCTGAGCGTCGGCGTCGATATCGGCTCGTCGACCTCGCATCTGGTGTTCTCGCGCATCGTGCTGGAGCGGCTCGACAGCCGCTATGTGGTCACCGAGCGCGAGACCTTCTATGCCTCCGACATCCTGCTGACGCCCTACTCGGCCGAGAACACCATCGATGCCGCGGCGCTCGGCGCGTTCATCCGCAAGGAATATGCCGACGCCAAGGTCGAGCCCGACGAGATCGACACCGGCGCGCTGATCCTCACCGGTGTCGCGGTGCAGCGGAAGAATGCGCGCGCGATCGGCGAATTGTTCGCGAAAGAAGCCGGCAAGCTCGTCGCGGTGTCGGCCGGCGACAGCCTGGAGACAGTGATGGCGGCCTACGGCTCGGGCGCGGTGGCGCGTTCGATCCGCGACGAATGCACGGTGATGAACATCGATGTCGGCGGCGGCACCTCGAAGATCGCGGTCTGCGCGGAGGGCAAGGTGATCGACGTCGCCGCGGTCGATGTCGGCGCGCGGCTCGTTTGCCTCGAAGCCGACGGCAGGATCGTGCGCGTCGAGGAGGCCGGCCGGCGCTACGGGCTGGAGCTCGGGCTCGATCTCAAACCGGGCGGCATGCTGACGCTCGATCAGGGCAAAGCCATCGCGGGGCTGATGGCCGACAGGCTCATCGAGACAATGCGCGGTGGCTCACCCGCGGCGCAGGGCGTCAGCCTTCTGCGCACCGAGCCATTGAAGCATCGGGGGGCCATCGCCCAGATCCAATTTTCCGGCGGTGTCTCGGAATTCATTTACGGCAACGAGAGCCAAAAATTCGGCGATCTCGGGCCGCTGCTGGCTTCGGAAATCCGCGCCCGCGCCGAAGCGTTCTGCCCGAACATCGGCGAGTCGCTCGAAGGCATCCGCGCCACTGTGGTCGGCGCCTCGCAATACACCGTGCAGCTCAGCGGCAGCACGATCTATGTGGCCCCGCTCGATGCGGTGCCGCTGCGCAACGTGCCGGTGATCGCGCCAGCGTTGCAGCTCGATGGTGAGGTTATCGATCCATCTGCCGTTGCCAGCGCGACGCAGGCGATGCTGAAGCGGCTTGATCTCAACGGCGGCGAGCAGCCGGTCGCGGTGTTCGTACCGTGGCACGGCTCGGCGACGTTTCAGCGGCTCGACGCGTTCTGCCGCGGCGTGGTCGACGGGCTCGAAAATATCTTGAAGAAGGGCCATCCGCTGGTGCTGGCCGGCGATGGCGATGTCGGCGGGCTCCTCGGCATTCATCTGCACGAGGAGATGAGAATCAGGAATGCCGTGGTGTCGATCGACGGGCTCGAACTGAAAGAGTTCGACTACATCGACATCGGATCGATGCTCGAGACCACCGGCGCAGTGCCGGTGGTCATCAAGTCGCTGATCTTTCCGGGAAGCGCCAAGTAAAGCGCCACGCCTGTCAGTGCGTGGCGACGAGGAAGAGGCCGGCGCACGCGATGGCGCCGCCAGCGGCGCACGCCACGTAACGCACCGGGATGCGGCCCGCCGAGAGACCAAGGCCGATGCCGATCATGTGCAGCGCCAGGGTCGCGGCGATGAAGCCCAGTCCGTAGCTCACGGCCGACGCGTCAACCGGCAGCTCGACGCCGTGCGCGTAGCCATGCAGCGCCGCGAAGGCCGCGACGATCGGCAGGCTCACCGGGAATGACGGCCTGAAGGTGAATGCCACCATCGCACCGAGCACCAGCACCGAAGCCGCAATGCCGACCTCGATCCACGGCATCGCAACGCCGCCGAAGCCGAGCGCCGCGCCCGCCGTCATCGCGCCGATGAAGGTCAGCGGCATCAACCACAGCGCGCGGCCGCCGAGCTGCGAGGCCCAGAGACCAACCGCGATCATCGCGAGCAGATGATCGAGCCCGCTCAGCGGATGAGCGAAGCCATCGGCGAGACCATGCGTGTGACCCGGCAGGCCCGGATGCGCGAAGGCCGCGGTGCTGATGAGCGTGGCGGCGGTGGCGAGAGCGGCGAGTGAAATGGAGCGGCGCATGTGTTCCTCATGTGAGAACGTGCAGCGATATGCGGATTTCCAGCATATCGCTTACCGCAGCCGATTCAATCCAAGTCTTCTCGATTCAAGTCTCGTCGATTGAAGTTTTGCAATCCAGGTCTTCAATCGACGTCGATGAACACCGTGTCGTTCTCGACCGTGGTCTTGTAGGTCTTGATCGGGATCATGCAGGGCGGCGACACGATCTCGCCGGTCTTGATGTCGAACTGGCCGTTGTGAAAGTTGCACTCCACCACGTCGCCGTCGATGTAGCCCTCCGACAGCGAGCCCGGTCCGTGGGTGCAGGTGTCATCGGTGACGTAAAAGCCTCCCTCTATGTGGAACACCGCCAGGATCAAACCAGCGGTTTCGACGCGGAGGGCGGTTCCTTCAGCAACCTGATCGGTCTTGCAAAGTTCAACTCGGGTCGGCACGGCGCGGGTTCTCTCACGGCTCGGTTAGGGGTAAATTGATTTGGATCATAGATCATGGGTTCAAAAGCCCGGTCAATGCTATGGGCCTTATGCCGCTTGACCGTTCGGCTTGAGGAATTCCGGTAACCGGCGCTACAAAGCGCACGACAAATTCGAGGAGCACATCATGCTTCGCAAAGAGCAAAACGACCTTCTCACCCAGACCGGCCCGGGCACCCCGATGGGCCAGATGTTCCGCTCGAGCTGGCAGCCGGCGCTGCTGGCCAGCGAGCTGCCCGAGCCCGGCTGCCCGCCGGTGCGGGTCAAGCTCCTGTCCGAGCGGCTGCTGGCCTGGCGCGACTCCAACAACAAGCTCGCGCTCACCGACGAGTTCTGCGCGCACCGCGGCGTGTCGCTGTGGTTCGGCCGCAACGAACATGGCGGCCTGCGCTGCCCGTATCACGGCTGGAAGTACGACCACACCGGCCAGTGCGTCGAGGTGCCGTCGGAGCCGAGCGAGAGCGGCTACTGCCAGAAGATCAAGCTGAAGTCCTATCCGCTGATCGAGCGTGGCGGCGTGCTGTGGACCTACATGGGCCCGCCCGAGAAGCAGCCGCCGCTGCCGGAATGGGAATTCGCCACGGTGCCGACTGAGCAGAGCTTCATGTCGAAGCGGCTGCAGGAGTGCAACTGGCTGCAGGCTATGGAAGGCGGCATCGACTCGAGCCACGTGTCGTTCCTGCATTCGGGCGAGCTGAACAGCGATCCGCTGTTCAAGGGCTCGAAGGGCAACCAGTACAACATGGGCGACATGAAGCCGGTGTTCGAGGTGGTGGAGAGCCCCGGCGGCCTCTACATCGGTGCGCGCCGCAATGCCGAGAACGGCAACTACTACTGGCGCATCACGCAATATGTGCTGCCGGCCTTCACCATGATCGCGCCGCGCGCGGACCATCCGGTGCACGGCCACTTCTGGGTGCCGATCGACGATCACAACTGCTGGGCCTGGAGTTTCGACTACAAGGTCACGCGCCCGCTCTCCGCGAAGGAGCGCAAGGCCATGGAGGATGGCCAGGGCATCCACGTCTCCTACGTGCCGGGCACTTTCATTCCGGCCGCCAATAAGACCAACGACTACCTGGTGGACCGCCAGGCGCAGAAAGAAGGCCGCACCTTCAGCGGCGTGTTCGGCATCGCCATGCAGGACGCCTCGCTGCAAGAGAGCATGGGGCCGATCATCGACCGCACCAAGGAAAACCTGGTCTCCACCGACAACGGCATCATCATGGCGCGGCACAAGCTGCTGCGCGCGCTGAAGGCCATGGAAAAGGGCGAGACGCCTCCGGGCGTGAGCGCCGAGCATCAGAAGGTGCGCTCGGCCGCCGTGGTGCTGCCGCCGGACAAGCCCTTCAAAGACGCCGCGAAGGACGCACTGGTGGTGCAGAACGGCCGCGAGCACGCGACGGTGTAGCGCCCCTTCCCCGACCCTTCCCCGCTTGCGGGGGAGGGAGTTGAGAGCCCGGATCAGGTAGCAAAAATGCAAAGCGAATCCGCACGCATGTCGAGCGCCGCCGAAGCGCGGTATCGGATCAACGCGCCGAACTCCAAGCAGCGCGCCGTCAAGGTGATCGCCCTCGATGCGCCCAGCGAGCGGATCGTCAAGGAGCTCGCGCAGCGGCCCTGGAACGGTGCGACTTTCTTCACCGCGTCGGCTTTCGGCACCACGCCAAAGGCGGGCGAGAGCTTCGCCGGCTGGCTCTCCGATCTGGCCGGCCGCACCAAGGATCTGATCGACGAGGTCAACAGCGCCGATCTGGTGGTGATGATCGCGGCGGCGGGCGAGAGCGCCCAGGCCGCCTCGATCATCGGCGAGGCCTGCAGCGTCAAGCGGGTGATGACCACGGCGCTGGTGCTCGGCGGTAATACGGTGTCGGACGAGGCGCTGTCTAAGACACTGTCGCACCTGCGGCCCTGGGCGCTGATGCTGGTGATCGCCAGCGCCGAGGAGTATATCGCTGACATGCTGACGGCGCTTCGAGCCTGAGGGGAGACCATCATGATGGCGCGACTGACGATCGCGGCAGCGCTTGCGGCTGCCTTGTTGCATGTGGGCCCAACGTGGGCCGCGACGCCCCAGGAGAAGCTCGAGACCTGCAACTTCGGCGCCGACGAGAAGAAGCTCACCGGCGCGGCCCGCAAGGCATACATCGCCCGTTGCACCTCTGATCAGGATTCGCCGCGCGGCAAGCCGCAGGCGGCCAAGCCGAAGCAGACGCAGTAGCGCGCCTTAAGCCTTCTTCGCCGCGCCGACGATCCAGCTCCGGAACGCCCGGAACGCGGCTTCGTCCTTCCGGCTGTCGCGCCAGATCAGATACCAGTGCTCGCCCTTCGACACCGACAGGGCGTAGGGCGCAACCAGCCGTCCGGCCTTCACGTCGTCGTCGACATAGGGGCTGATGCCGATCGCGACGCCGACGCCGTCGGCCGCGGCCTGCAGCGCCTGGCCGTAGTATTCGAACTCCGGACCCGCGGCGCGGAGCTTCGAGATGCCGATCGCCTTGAACCACTGCGGCCATTCGTTGGCGGCGTGCGCGACGCGGAGCAGCGTGACGCCGCGCAGGTCCTCCGGCGCCTTCAGTTTTTTCGCCAGCGCCGGTGCGCAGACCGGCGTGAAGTCGGCAGGGAAGAGCTTCTCCGACCGGAATTCCGGCCAGTCGCCGGTGCCGAGCCGGATGCCGCAGGTCCAGTCGTCGTTGTAGGGCACGGTGGCGCCGCCGGTGGCGAAGCGCACCTCGATGTCGGGAGCGTCCTTCTGGAAGTCGACGAGCCGCGGGATGAGCCAGCGTGTCGCGAAGGTGGGCCCGACGCCGACGGTGAGCACGCGCGAGCCCGCCATCGCGGTGACCTGGGCGGTGAGGTTGGCGAGCTGGTCGAAGATCTGCGTGAGCCCGGCTTGATAGACGCGGCCGCCGGGGGTGAGCACCAGCCGGTTGGCCTTGCGCTCGAACAGCGGCACGCCGAGCCGCTGCTCGAGCAGCTGCACCATGCGGCTGATCGCGGCCGGCGTGACGTTCAACTCGGCCGCCGCCTTGGCAAAGCTTTCGGCGCGGGCGGCCGCTTCGAACGCCCGGATACCATTGAGAAACGGCAGCTTGCGCATCGCCCCAGACCATTAAAAAAGCTGGCCCTGAGATTGCGATATCCCAGCTTGCGGTTCCCGGTCAATGACCCCATGTGACGCCGCGATGACACGGCGGCCGGTGACGGCCGCCGTTCGTGTGTCAGGCATTGCCGCATCATTCGATTGGAGGAGAGATTATGGTCAGTACGATGTTTCGCTTGAGCGCGTTGCTGGGGCTCGTCGGCATGGGGCTCGGAATCCTGATGGGCATCAAGCAGGACTTTGCGCTCGCGCCGGCCCACGCGCATCTCAATCTGCTCGGCTTCGTCGCGCTGTTCCTGGCGGCGCTCTATTACCGCGCGGTGCCGGAGGCCGCCGCGAGCCTCCTCGCCAAGATCCAGGGCGTGCTGGCGATGCTGGGCGCGGTGCTGTTTCCCGCGGGCATCGCCTGCGTGACGCTCGGCGATCATCAGCGCTTCCTCCCGGTGGTCGTGGCCGGCTCGCTGATCGTCTTCGCCGCCATGGCGCTGTTCGCCGTGATCGTGTTTCGGACGTCAGGCACGAAGCAAGTGACGCAGCCATGATGGCGCAAGATCAAGACCGTCCCGACGTCGTCATCTTCCCGCCGCTGGTCCTCCTGCTCGTGCTGGTGCTGGCCATTGTGCTGCAATGGCTGGCGCCGCTCGGCGTCCTGGGCGGGTACGGCCAGACTTGGCGCCTCATCATCGGCGGCGGGTTGCTGCTGATCGGCCTGGTCGTCACCCAGGCCGGCGCCCGCGCGCTGCTGGGCCGCGGCACCAACGTCAATCCGCGCAAGCCCGCCGTGGCGCTGGCCACCGGGGGCATCTACCGATGGACGCGAAACCCCATGTATGTCGGCGGCTTGCCGCTGATGATCGGGATCGCGGTCGTGTTCGCGCTCGACTGGCTGCCGCTCCTGATGGTGCCGGCGGCTTTCGCGCTGCATTTCGGCATCGTGCGGCGGGAGGAGCGCTATCTCGCCGGCAAGTTCGGCGATGAATATCAGCGCTATTGCGCGCAGGTGCCGCGCTATGTGTCCGGGCTGGCGCCCGGGCACCATCAATAAAGTTGAGGCTTGGGCCCAGATAACTCAGTTTGAGTTGCGCCGCGATCGGGATCATTGGAAAGGGCGGGAGGAACCCGCCCATGACCCCGCTGATGATCGCTGCGTTGTGCCTTGCCATGGTGGGCACGGCGTTTCTATCCGGCATCTTCGGCATGGCCGGCGGCATGATCCTGGTCGGCATCCTGCTGGTGATGATGCCGGTGCCCGAAGCCATGATGCTGCATGGCGTCACGCAACTGGCATCGAACGCCTGGCGCGGGCTGCTGTGGTGGCGGCACGTGCGCTGGGCGCCGGTCGTGGCTTACGTCACGGGCTGTGCGCTGGCTCTCGGGGTGTGGTCGTTCACCCAATACGTGCCGAGCCTGCCGGTGGCGCTGCTGCTGCTTGGTCTCACGCCCTTCATGGTGCGGCTGTTGCCGAAGAGCTACCGGCCGAACGCCGAGAGCCTGCCGCAGGGCGCGTTCTACGGCACCATCTGCATGACGCTGATTCTTCTGACCGGCGTCGCGGGGCCGCTGCTCGACACGTTCTTCCTCGGCGGCAAGCTCGACCGCAAGGAGATCGTCGCGACGAAAGCGATCTGCCAGATCTTCGGCCACGCCGCGAAGCTCATCTACTTCGGCACGCTGATCAATCAGACCGCCTCGGTCGATCCGATCGTCGCGACGCTCGCGGTGCTCGCCTCGATGATCGGCACGTCGCTCGCGAAGTACATCCTCGAAGCGATGAGCGATCAGCAATATCGCAGGTGGGCGAACGCCATCATCGTCGCGATCGCGAGCTACTACGTGGTCCACGGCACCTATCTGCTGGTGATGACGGCCGCCGCAGCCAAGTCGGGCTAGAAACGCGCATGGCCGGGACCATAGGCGAGCGAAGCGACGCCGTCCTTACGGACGGCTATGGCCCGGCCATGACGACGCTAGGTTCAGCGTAAAGGAGAAGGTTAGATCACCGCCTTGGCGCCGCGGTGGCCGAGTCGCGCCGAGATCGCAGCCGCAGTCTCCATGACGTGCGGCAGGTAGCCCGACAGCGCCTTCTTGGAGAGCCGCGTCACCGGACCGGCCACGCCGACCGCTGCCACCACCTCGCCCGCATCATTGAGCAGGGGCGCTGCGATGCAACGCATGCCGATTTCGCTCTCTTCGTCCTCGATGGCGTAGCCGCGAGCGCGGATGCCTTCCAGCACTTTCTTCAGCGCCTCGGGGTCGGTGATGGTCTGCGGCGTACGCGCCGGCAGGCCGCGCGCGATCACCCGGTCGACGAGTTCGGGCGACTGATAGGCCAGCAGCACCTGGCCCTCGGCGGTGCAGTAGGCGGGCTTGCGCACGCCGATGTCGGCCCGCATGCGGATCGCCTGCGTGCCCTCCAGGTTGAACACGTACATGATCTCGGCGCCGTCGAGCACCGCGCAGTGCACAGTCTCGTCCACCTTCTCGCGCAACTCGCGCAGCAAGGAACGCCCCTCGTTCGAGATGTTCATGCGCTGACGCACCAGCGAGCCAAGCCGGAACAGCGACAGGCCAAGGCGATATTTCCCGGTGTCGGGGTTCTGCTCGAGCATGCCGTCGGCGACGAGCGTGACCGCGAGGCGATGTACCGTGCTCTTCGCCACACCGAGGCGCTTGGCGAGATCGCTGATGCCGATCTCGACCTGCTCTTCCGAGAAGGCCTTCAGCAATCGGATCGAGCTCGCGACCGACGAGAGCCGGCTGCCGTCAGGATTCCGCGGCGGCCGCACGGGCGCGATGGGGGGAAGGGGCGAGCTGGGAGAGGTTGTGGTCATCGACACGAGTTTCGTTCCGTGTTCTGCTATGTGGACCGGCGTTCCGCCAGAGTGTAGACCATTGACCCGTATCGTGGGAAGGTCCTCGTTCATCTCCTCACGCAAGGCACCCGGACGTTCTGGAATGACGCGGAAGATTGTGGTGATCGGCGGCGGTCCTGCCGCGGTTTTTGCGGCTCTGGAGGCCAAAAAGCGCGATTCCGCGGCCGAAGTGACGCTGGTCACCGAGGAGGCCTGCGAGCCTTATGAGAAGCCACCGCTGTCCAAGGCGGTGCTGCTCGGCAAGTCCAATCCGGAGGACGCACTGATTGCCGGCCCGGGCGGGCTCGGCAAGCACGGCGTCACGGTGAGGACCGGCACCCGCGCCACTGCGATCGACCGTGCGGCCCACCAGGTCGTCACCACCGGCGGGCCGCTGCCCTATGATGCGCTGGTGATCGCCACCGGCTCCCTCATGAAGGAACTGCCGGTGCTGCCGTCCTCGATGCCGCGGGTGCATTACCTGCGCACCGAAGCGCATTCGCGGGCGATCAAGGCCGGCCTCAAGGACTGCAAGCATCTCGTGGTGGTCGGTGCGGGCCTGATCGGGCTCGAGGCCGCAGCCTCCGCGGCCGAGCTCGGCATGGAGGTCACCGTGATCGAGTTCGCGCCCCGCATCATGGCGCGAAGCTGCGACGAGGAGACCGCGGCTTTGATCCTCGCCGAGCATCAGCATCGCGGGGTCGAGTTCGATCTGTCGACCTCGATCGTGCAGGCAACCGCGCAGCTCAACGGCAGCATCGCGCTGGAGACCAGCGAAGGCGATCTGACGGTGGCCGATCTCGTGCTGGTCGGCACGGGCGTGAAACCCGACGCGGCGCTGGCACAGGCTGCCGGTCTCGACGTGCAGGACGGCATCGTCGTGGACGCGCAGTGCCGCACCTCCGATCCGGACATCTTCGCGGCCGGCGACTGCACGATATTCCCAGGCCCGCAGGGCCAGGTGCGGCTGGAGAACTGGCGGCACGCGCAGGATCACGGCGCGGTGGCCGGCCGGAACGCGGCTGGCGCAACAGACAGCTACAACACCGTGCCGTCGTACTGGTCCGAGCAATACGATCTCTACATCCAAGGCCTCGGCTGGCCGGATGTCGCGGCGCATCGCGTGCGCCGGCCGCTGCCCGGCAAGAGCGCATTGGCGCTTGAATTGAAAGACGGCGTGATATCCGCCGCGCTCGGCATCAACGTGCAGCGCGATCTCGCCGCCATCCGCCGGCTGATCGAGCGCAAGATTCCCGTCGATCCCACGGCGCTTGCCGATCCGGCGCAGCCGTTCAACGCCATGCTCAAAGCGAAAGCCTGACAATGACCGACAAAGTGACCATCGCCGCGCTCCAGCAGATGAAGCGCGAGGGGAAGAAGATCGCCGGTGTGGTGGCCTGGGACACGCCGATGGCGCGGATCGCGGACCTGGCCGGGGTCGATCTGGTGTCGGTCGGTGACTCGGTCGGTGTCAATCTCTGGGGCCACGAGACGCCGCTCGAGGTCACCATGGACGAGATGATGGTCGTCAGCAAAGCGGTGCGCCGTGGCGCCACGCGCGCGCTGGTGAGCGCCGATCTGCCCTACGGCCCGGCGCAGGAGAGTCCCGACGCGGCGCTGCGCGCCTCGCTGCGGCTGATGAAGGAAGCCGGTGCCGACATGATCAAGGTCGATGCCGCGGCGGAATTTCCCGAGGTGGTGCGGCGCCTCGTCCGCGAGGGCATCCCGGTGTTCGCGCAGTTCGGGCTGACGCCGCAGACCGCGCAGAAGTTCGGCATTCCCTACAGCGCGCAGAACTCGCCGCAGGCCCAGGCCAGCGCGGAGGCGGCCGCAAAGCTCGTCGACGAGGCCAGGATGCTGGAGGATGCCGGCTCCTGCGCACTCGATTTCACCAATTCGGGGCCTGTGGCCGGCGCAGCCGTCGCGAAGGCCGTGGCGATCCCGGTGATCGGCGGCTTCGGCGGCGGGCCCTGGCTCGACGGCCGCGTGCGGCTTGCGCACACCGCGATCGGCTATGCGGACAAGTGGCTCGACTCCAAGACCGAGACTTATGTGAACACCGCCAAGGCCGCGCTCGGCGCGTTCACGGCGCTGATCGACGACATCCGTGCTGCCCGGCAGATCAAGGGGTGAGACACGCGTGGCAAAGAAGAAATACGAAACCTACGAGAACAAGTACGAGCCGCTCTACGAGTACCTGCTCAGGGAGACGCGGGACGACTTCGTCCTGACCTACGAGGAGATCGAGGAGATCATCGGCTTTGCGCTGCCGCGCGCGGCGCAGCGCGCCGAATGGTGGGATGACGACACGCCCGAAAATCCGCGCGATCAGGCGCAGGCGATCCATCAGGCCGGCTATGACTCGCGGCGAGCGCCGGAAGGCGGCAGGGTTCGCTTCCGGAAGTTGTCGACTCTGCCGCGCCGCTGAGCGGGCGCCGGATCGTTAAGGTTACGCCTTCGCTGCACGGAACCGCGCATTCGGTTGAATTGCGCGAATTCTTTCACGGCGGATAAAGAGGTTTCGGCGAAGCTCGCCGCATGAGCCTCGCTGCGCTTCCTGCCGACCATCATCTCCGCAAGCTCGAACAGGCCCTGGTGCAGGGCACGCCCGCGTCCGCCATGGCGCAGCCGCTGGGTCAGATGATCGCAGTCAGCGGCGCGCAGGCCACCATCCGGTTCTCGCAGGACGTCTCGGGCGATGACAGCAAGGATTTCTCGGTCGGCACTTACCTGGGCATCCGCACCAGCAATTCGCTGGTGATCGGCGCGCTGTGCGACATCGCCTTCGAGGCCGGCGCGCAGCAGACCACCGGCCGCATGGACATGCTGGGCGAGATCGTCGCCTCCTCCGCAGGAGAGCGCTTCCAGCGCGGCGTCTCGCATTACCCCAAGGTCGGCAGCCACGTCTTCGTCATCGGCGAACGCGAGCTGCGGCTGATCTTCGACGTCGCAGGCCCCACCACCATCAGCATCGGTCACCTGCAGCAGGACCGTTCGATCGGCGCCTACGTCGACGTCGAGGAGATGGTGCAGAAGCACTTCGCGGTGTTCGGCTCGACCGGCGCCGGCAAGTCGAGCGCGGTGGCGCTGATCATGCGCGAGATCATGGCGGCGCAGATGGATCTGCGCGTGCTGCTGATCGACCCGCACAACGAATATGCCTCGTGTTTCGAGGACAAGGCCCACGTGCTGCGCCCCGGCACGCTGCGGCTGCCCTACTGGCTGTTCACCTTCGACGAGATCGTCGAGGTGATTTTCGGCCGGCGCACCGATGCGACCGACGAGATCGGGCTCCTCGCCGAGCTCATTCCGCTCGCCAAGAACGAATACGCCCGCGCCAAGTCCGGCGACCGCCTGAGCTATCGTCAGGTCGAGCCGGACGGCGGCCGCTACACCGCCGATTCACCGGTGCCGTATCGGATGGACGAATTGGTGGCGCTCGCCGACAGCCGTATGGGCAAGCTCGAGAACCGCAACGTCGCGGCGAGCTATCAACGGCTGATCATGCGGTTGAACACGGTGCGCAAGAACACGCGCTACGCCTTCATCTTCGACGAGGCTCATGCCGATAACGCCTCGATGGTCGATATCCTGTGTCAGCTCCTGCGCCTCGAAGGCAACGACCGGCTGATGACCATCGTGCAGTTGGCGGGCTTTCCGGCCGAGGTGTTCGACGCGCTGGTCTCGGTGCTGTTCCGCCTCGCCTTCGAGTTCGGCTTGTGGAGCGACGGCGCAGTGCCGCTGCTGGTGGTCTGCGAGGAGGCGCATCAATACGCCAATTCGGACCGCGGCATCGGCTTCCAGCCGGCCCGCGAGGCGCTCGGGCGCATCGCCAAAGAGGGCCGCAAGTACGGCGTGTTCCTGGGGCTCGTGACGCAGCGGCCGGCGCAGATCGAGCCGACGCTGGTGTCCCAGTGCAGCACCGTGTTCGCGATGCGCATGGGCAACGAAGCCGACCAGAAGATCGTGCGCGCCGCGGTGTCCGATCCGGGCGACCGGCTGCTCGGCTTCCTGCCGGCGCTCGGCCCGCGCGAAGCGCTGGCCTTCGGCGCCGGCGTGCCGATGGCGACGCGGCTCCGCTTCAAGGAGCTGCCCGAGGCGTTCATACCGCGGAGCGAAGCCGTGTGGGGCCATCGCGTCGATGCCACGACGACGCTCGGCCGTGATCTCGTGACGTCGGTGGTGGCGCGCTGGCGCGGCATCGCCATGAGCAACAAGCCGCTCAAAGACGCGTAGCCTTCACATCCGCGGCTTATCGGTGTCGGGCGGCGTGGGGTCTTTCAGCGGTCGATCGGGCTGTGGATCGCCGGGTGGCGGCTCAACCGGGTCTTTGTACGGTTGCGGGTCGGTAACCGGAGGCTTGCTCGGCTCTGCAGGTTGCGGCGCAGGCTGTGTAACGGGCTGTTTCGGCATGCCACGGCAACACATGGCAACGATATACGTTCCGATGATGCGTTACGCGGCGCATTTGCCGACGGTCTCCTCCAGCTTTCCGGCCCACCGTGGCGTCACGAAAAACTCGATCCTGCTCCGGCCGAGCTCGGACGTGATGCGAACAAAATAGTACTCCGTCGGGATGAAGAATGCCCGCGGGTGGATCACTTCCACCACCCGTCCGGCCTCGATCACCTGCACGTAATGCGTGGTCCCCGGTTCAAGAAGGCCCATGTCCTGGATCTTGTTATTGAGGACGCGCACGATGCAGGCTGTGGTTGTTTTCATCGAGCGCGGGGAATTCCAATACTCTGCAGCGATTCCCTCCCGCGGTGAAGCCGGCGAATCCCAAGACCCTGCGGGGCGAGTTTCCTTCGCCGCAGGGCTTGCCTCCTTTGCTGCAGGGCTTGCCTCCTTGGGTGCGGGGCTTCCTTGCTTCGGCGGAGTTTGAGCGCCCAGGAGCAGCGCAAGTCCAACAAGCACCGGCAGTCGCCACGTCATACGCCTCTCCCGAACCCCTCTCTGAGACCAAACAACGTATTTGGAAGGGTCGATGTGATGGTTATGCGAACGCCGAACGTCCCGCTGACATTTCGTGCTATGCCGTCTGCGTGACGACACATCTCACCACCATGGTGTTTCCCGGCACCCAGACACTGCCGCTGTTTGCCGCGCTGGCGGATGGCGCCTTCGCGCGACGCGGACTGGTCATCGATATGAAGCCCGCGCCGAACTCCGAGGAGCAGCGCCGGGGGCTCGCCGAAGGCCGCTATCAGATCGTCCACGGCGCGGCCGACCAGTGCGTGGCTCTGGTGGATTCGGGCGTTGACGCCATCATCGTCGCGGGCGGCGATAACGGCTTCAACCATCTGTTCGTGCAGCCGGACATTTCCGACCTCCGCGAGCTGCGCGGCAAGACGCTGGTCGCCGACGTCGCCAACACCGGCTGGTCCTTCGTGCTCTATGAGATTCTCCGGCAGCACGGTCTCAATCGCGGCAACTACATGATCTATGAAGCCGGCGCGCCGTTCCGCCGCTTCGCCGCGATGCGGGGCGACAAGACAATGGCGGCAGGGATCCTCAATCCGCCGTTTGCAATCCACGCCCGGCGAGCCGGACTGAACGATATGGGTCCGGTGGCCGACCAGGTCGGCGCTTATCTCGGCACGGTGCCGTACGTGCTGCGCGGCTGGGCCGCCGCGAATAGTGCAGTTCTGACCGATTATCTTGCGGCCTGCGTCGATGGGCTGCGCTGGATTCTTGATCCGTCAAACAGTGCGAAGGCTGTCGCTTTGGTCGCAGAACGGCTCAATGTGCCGAACGATATCGCGACAGAAATCGTTACGGTCGCGACCGACGCGAAAAACGGTCTCGCCGAGGATGCCGTCTTCGATCTCGAAGGATTGAGGACCGTGCTGCGGTTGCGGGCGTCTCACGAAGGCCGCGAACCGCCCGCGCCGGATCGTTACTTCGACCTCGCGTATCACCGCGCCGCGCTCTGAGCGTCAGCAGCACGAGCACTCGAAATCGTCCGGCACTGCGAGCGCGGTCTTGTACCAGCGCGGCGGCAGATCGTCGGCCGTCACGTCGGCGACCGGCTTGAACACCTTGAAATGATGCCGACGTTCCTCCGACCAGAACGCAATCACGGTTTCGATCGGCGGACAACCCGGCACCGCGCAGGCCACCTCGGCCACCAGAATCGCGCTGTCCCCCAATGCGAAACGCTCGCGCACCCATTCGCGCACGCGGTCGAGCGCGGCCGTGTGCTCAGGGCTCTTGCGGGCAAACGCGAGTGTGGCCATAGGTCTATTTATACCAGGAGCAACGACGTGGATGGCCGGAACAACGGCGGTCATCGCGAAGAGAGGACGATCCATCGTGGCAGAAAAAGTGTTGGCGGCCGTCCGGACCGGACCGAGCAAGACCGAAATCCGCGAATATGCGATGCCGGACATTCCGTTCGACGGCGCGCTCCTGAAGGTGGAGGTCGGCGGCATCTGCGGCACCGACGTCAAGCTCTACAAGCATCCGCCGAACAACAAGCCCACCATCATGGGCCACGAGAACATCGGCATTATCGCCAAGGCCGGCCGCGAGTTCACCCAGCGCAAGGGCTTCAAGGAAGGCGATCTGGTGTTCGTCGAGCACTACGTCTCCTGCGGCAAGTGCGAGTGGTGCCATGCCGGCCAGTATCGGCACTGCGAGAACACCAACTGGCGCACCAATCCCGACGCGATCCGCTACGGCTACACCTCGGATGAGAAGCCGCCACACCTCTGGGGCGGGTTCGCCCAATATATGTATCTGCCCTGGAACGCCGTGATCCATCACGTGCCGAAGGGCGTGACGCCGGAGCTTGCCGGCCTCGTCACGCCGATGGCGAACGGCGTCGAGTGGTCGCTGTTCGACGGCCTGATCGGCTACAACTCAACGGTCCTGATCCAGGGGCCGGGCCAGCAGGGCCTGTCGCAGACCGTGATCTGCAAGCAGGCCGGTGCGTCATTGATCATCGTCACCGGGACCGCGAAGGACAAGGCGCGGATGGAGGTCGCCAAGAAACTCGGCGCCGATTACGTGATCGACGTCAGCAAGGAAGACCCGCTCGCCCGCATCATGGAGATCACCGGCGGCAAGGGCGTCGACGTCGCGCTCGATTGCACGGCCGGCGCCGGCACCATCCCGATCCTGCTCGGCATCGAGGCGCTGAAGCGCAAGGGCGGCATCATCGTGGCGCAGGGCGAGCTGAAGGAGTTCCCGAACTTCCCGCTGGAAAAATTCACCGTGAAGTTCATCACCATGAAGAGCGCCCGCGGCCACAGCTACAAGTCCTGCGAGCTGGCGCTGGAGCAGATCGCGTCGAAGCGCTTTCCGCTGGAGCTCGTCACCACGCATCGGTTCGGGCTTAATGAAGTCGACAAGGCCATCAAGGCGGTCGGAGGCGAGGGTGTGCCGGACGTGATCCACGCCTCGCTGATGCCCTGGCTTTAGGAACCGGCGGCGCGACGCATCGACGACAGGGAAGGTCCGACAGCCCGGACCTTGTGAGGCCTTGCCGGCCCTGTATAGTCGCGCGGGGCTCGCGATTGACAGCAAAAAAAGCTGCACTCGGATTTTCCGTGAAATACAGCGCGGTCGCTCCCCAGGGGGATGCCGCGATGTCTGCCAGTGCCGTTGAAACTCCGACCGCGGTCAGAAAATTTCTGGTCCTGATTTCGGTGCTGCTGAGCCTGGTCTGCGCCAGCGTGCTGACCGCGTCGTCGGCGCACGCCCTGCGGCTGAGATTGCCTCAGGACCGCATCGTCAAGATTCAGGACATCAACTTCAAGGGACCGCAAGGCGAGGAGTTGTTTCTCGGTTACAACACGTCCAAAAGCGAATACGTGCTCGGCATCAAGAACAACAACACGTCCTATTACGAGCTCAACGAGACCCAGATCAAAGATTTCCAGGCGCGCAGGCTCTTGCCGACGCCGCTACCGCCCTATGTGGCTCCCCCGATGAGCGACACGGCCATCTACGGGATCGCGGGCTTCCTCGGCCTTTGCGCGCTGGGTTGGGCGTGGAAGTTCTATGCGAGATGGCGCCGCAAGCGCGCTATTGCTCAGGTCGATGATGCGGTCGCGCGCCACCGCGCCGGCAACCTTGACGCCGCCATCGAAAGCTACACGCGTGCCATCGCGATCGACCGCAAGTTCGGGCCCGCCTACAATTTCCGCGGCAACGCCTACGAAGCCAAGGGGGACGACGGAAAAGCCGTCGATGACTACAGC
>Ga0102590_1000452_pt1 | contig 91982 bp, 100 predicted proteins | sample AraplaMF_Col_mMF_FD_76859 | JGI IMG/M metagenome (GOLD analysis project Ga0102590, IMG submission 76859) | Arabidopsis root microbial communities from the University of North Carolina, USA - plate scrape MF_Col_mMF | ecosystem: Host-associated > Plants > Roots > Endosphere | place: USA... | reverse complement strand
CGCGGCCGACCTGCTGGATGCGGCACAGCGCGCGGAACCGCCGCAGCGCCGTCAGCGCCTTGGTGACGGCGTCTTCGGCCAGGAGGCCGGTGCTCTGCACCTCGCGGCCGAGCCCGCACAGCGCCTTTTCGTTGAAGATGGTGACGAGGCTGCGCGCCATCGTCTCATAGACCACGAGACGAACCGAGTTCGAACCGATGTCGATGACGGCGACGCTGGAAGCGCGCTTGCGCGGCCGCTTCACGGCCGCGGCCCCTTAAGACGATTGCTGACGCTCGTTGCGGCGCGTGAGGCGGCGCGGCGAGGATTCCTTGAGAGACTTTCCACGACCAGACAGGCTCGGATTCGTCATGAAATAATTGTGCAGGTTGAACGGCTCTTCGCCTTTCGCGGCCTTCATACGCGTTGACGATCCATCCGGCAACAACTGCCAGCTCTGCTCGGTATCCTTCAGGTTCGCGACCATGATCTGTTCGAGAACCTGCTGATGTACCGTGGGATTTTGCAGCGGACAGAGCACCTCGACGCGGCGGTCGAGGTTCCGCGGCATCATGTCGGCGGACGAGATATACACAGCCGCCTTCGCGCCGGGCAGGCCCTGACCCATACCAAAGCAGTAGATTCGGCCGTGCTCCAGGAAGCGGCCGATGATCGATTTGACCCGGATGTTCTCGGAAAATCCGGGAATGCCCGGCCGCAGGCAGCAGATGCCGCGCACCACCAGGTCGATCGACACGCCGGCCTGCGAGGCTTCGTACAGCGCGTCGATGACATCGGGATCGACCAGCGAGTTCATCTTCATCCAGATCGCGCCCGGCTTGCCGTGCCGGGCGTGATTGGTCTCGCCCTTGATGTGCTCGATGATGCGCTTGCGCAGCGTCAGCGGCGACACCGCCATCCGCTCGATATCGCTCGGCTCGGCATAGCCGGTGATGTAGTTGAAGACACGCGCGGCGTCGCGGCCGATGATCGGGTCCGAGGTGAAGTAGGACAGGTCGGTATAGATGCGCGCGGTGACCGGATGATAATTGCCGGTGCCGGTGTGCACATAGGTCGTGAGGTTGCCGCCCTCGCGCCGCACCACCATCGACAGCTTGGCGTGCGTCTTCAGTTCGAGAAAGCCGTACACCACCTGCACGCCGGCGCGTTCGAGGTCGCGCGCCCAGCGGATATTGGCTTCCTCGTCGAACCGCGCCTTCAGCTCGATCAGCGCGGTCACCGATTTGCCGGCCTCCGCGGCCTCGGCCAGCGTGCGCACGATCGGCGAGTTGTTCGAGGTGCGGTAGAGCGTCTGCTTGATGGCGACGACGTCGGGGTCGCGCGCCGCCTGCTGCAGGAACTGCACGACGACGTCGAAGGATTCGTAAGGATGATGGACGATCAGGTCCTTCTGCCTGATGGCCGCGAAGATGTCGCCGCCATGGTCGCGCACCCGCTCGGGATGGCGCGGCACGTAGGGCACAAATTCGAGGTCGGGCCGGTCGAGCCGCGTGAGCTGCGAGAGCTCGTTCATCGCCAGCACGCCGTCGACCAGGAACACCTCGTCGTCGGCTGCGGAAAGCGCCTGCTGCACGAAGGCGCGCAGCTCTTCGGGCATCTTGGCTTCCATCTCCAGCCGGATCACCGAGCCCCGCCGCCGCCGCTTCAGCGCGGTCTCGAACAGGCGGACCAGATCCTCGGCCTCTTCCTCGATTTCGAGTTCGGAGTCGCGGATGATGCGGAAGGCGCCCTGGCCCTTGACGGTGTAGCCGGGGAACAGGCGGCCGATGAACAGGCCGGTGGCCTGTTCCAGCGGGATCAGGTGCACCGCGCCGTCCTTGCCGGAGGGCAAGCGGATGAACCGGTCGATCTTGCCGGGCATGCGGATCAGCGCGTTCATCGGCTTGCCGTCGGCGACCCGCGCCAACTGCAGCGCGATGGTGAAGCCGAGGCTCGGGATGAACGGGAAGGGGTGCGCCGGATCGATCGCCAGCGGCGTCAGCAGCGGGAAGATGTTGCGGAGGAAGTGATCCTCGAGCCAGCCGCGCTCCGCCTTGGTGAAGTCGTGGCCGTCGACCAGCATGATGCCGGTGTCCGACAGCGTGGTGCGCAGGTCGCGCCAGATCGCCTGCTGGTCGGAGGCGAGTTCCGAAACCGTCTTGTTGATGAGGGCGAGCTGCTCGGCCGGCGTCAGGCCGTCGGGGCTGCGTTCGGCGATGCCTTCGCGGACCTGCGCCTTGATACCGGCGACGCGGACCATGAAGAACTCATCAAGGTTATTGGCAGAAATCGACAGGAAGCGGACCCGCTCCAGCACGGGATGGCCGGGATTGACCGATTCCTCGAGCACGCGGCGGTTGAAATGCAGCCAGGACAGCTCACGGTTGATGAAGCGCTCCGGGCTGGTGGCGATCGCGGGGAGAGTCTCGGCAGGCGTCTCTTTTTCTTTTATTTCAATAACTTGTGCCGATTCCATGAGGCTTTGATCCATCTCGGGCGAGGACGCAGACGCTTAAATCAGGGATGCGTCCACACCATGTGATATTCCGATGACGTTTCAATGACATTGATGTTCCGTCCGCCGCCGCCGTCAAGGCGGCAGGAGGCGGCATCCCGGTACCGGTCAGATGTTGCGCAGCAGTTCCACGGCCAGTGCCCGGGTGACCGGCCGGCCAAGCCGCAGCGCCTCGGTATCCAAAAGCTCGACCGCCTGACGGGCAGCGGCGTAGGAGCGCTCGATCCGGGTGACGAGGTAGCTCACCACCGTCTCGTCGATGCTCATCTGGCGGTCGGCGCAGAATTTGACGATCAGGCCGCGGAACAGGAGATCGTCGGGCGGGGACAGCGACACGACAGGCACGGCGCGCAGGCGGGAACGGAGGTCGCGCAGCTCGATCTCGTAGGCCGACGGCGGAACCCGCGCCGTGATCAGGATATAGGCCCCATCCTCCCGCGCCAGGTTCAGGAGATGAAACATCGCGCGTTCGTCGAAATCGGCGGGCTTGAGGTCCTCGACCACCAGCGCTCCGGTGGCGAGCGCGCCGGGCACCGAAGTGGGGGTGAGCGCATGCGCCGCGGCCGAACGCGCGCCGGCCTGTTCAGCCCAGATCGCGGCAAGGTGACTCTTGCCGGAGCCCTCCGGTCCCACCAGCAGCATGATGCGGTTCGGCCAGTCCGGCCAGCTTTCGATCAGCGCGAGCGCGGCCTCGTTGGCCGGACCTTCCAGGAAATTGTCGCGGGTCAGGCTCTCCGCATGCGGCAGCGCAAAGGCGAGCTGACGAGGTTGAACGCGAACTGCCACGCAGGTCTCCAGGCCGGAATCTTTGGGCATTCATAGCGTTTTCGAGCGAAATGGCTACCGGCTCGCGTGAAGAAAACGCATCAACAAGAGAAGAAGCTAGCGCGCTTCGATCGTGCTCATGTGCCGCACCCACTCGACGAGATAGAGCGAGACGGAAGCCAAAGTAAAGACCGTGACGAATCCCATCAGGATGACGTCATAAGGCGCCGGCTTGAAGTCGAAACCAAGCGAGGCCAGCACCAGCGCGGCGAACGCCACCTGCGCCACCGTGTTGAGCTTCGAGACCATCAGCGGCTTCATGGCGACCGGCTTGTCGAGCAGCCATGACACGATCACCGCGGCGACGATCATGATGTCGCGCGACACCACGAGGATGACCAGCCAGCGCGGCACCGCGCCCCAGATCCCGAGCGCGACGAAGATGGAGACCAAGAGCGCCTTGTCGGCGAGCGGATCGAGCAGGGCGCCGAGCTCGCTCGACATGTTGAACCGCTTGGCGAGGAAGCCGTCGACGGCGTCGCTGACCCCGGCCACGACGAAGATCGCGAAGGCAATTTCCATCTGGCTGGACACGATGGCCCAGACGATGACCGGCACCAGAATAATGCGCCCCAGTGTAATGATATTCGGAATACTCAACTCGGTCGCTTCCCGGCTCCCGGCCTAGCTCCGGCCCCTGGCGGGTTCTGCCGGTTCTTATCTACATAGTATATGCGCTGGGCGCTTGCGAGCCATTGCAGGATCGCTGAATTCCTCGTAACCAGCCGTCATCATACTGGAATTTGGGCATGAACGACCGCAAAAACGGGCTCACTTACGCCGATTCGGGGGTCGATATCGATGCGGGCAACCGCCTCGTCGATCTCATCAAGCCGATGGTGCGCGCCACCGCGCGGGCCGGCGCCGACGCCGAAATCGGCGGTTTCGGCGGCCTGTTCGATCTCAAGGCGGCGGGCTTCAAGGACCCGGTGCTGGTGGCGGCGACCGATGGCGTCGGCACCAAGGTCAAGATCGCGATCGAGACCGGCCTGCATGGCGGCATCGGCATTGACCTGGTGGCGATGTCAGTCAACGACCTCGTCGTGCAGGGTGCGGAGCCGTTGTTTTTTCTGGATTATTTTGCCTGCGGCAAGCTCGATCCGGAAGCCGCGGCGGCCATCGTGGCCGGCGTTGCCGAGGGCTGCCGCGAATCCGGCTGCGCCCTGATCGGCGGCGAGACCGCGGAGATGCCGGGCCTCTACAAGGACGGCGATTACGACCTTGCCGGCTTTGCGGTCGGGGCTGCCGAGCGCGGCACGCTGCTGCCGAGCGGCGATATCGCCGCGGGCGACGCCGTGATCGGGCTGGCCTCGTCGGGCGTTCACTCCAATGGCTTTTCGCTGGTCCGCAAGATCGTCGAACAGTCCGGCCTTGGCTTCGATGCGCCGGCGCCGTTCTCGCCGGTCATGACGCTGGGCGGCGCACTGCTGGCGCCGACGCGGCTCTATGTGAAGTCGTGCCTGCGCGCGATCCGCGAGACCGGCGCGATCAAGGGCCTTGCCCACATCACCGGCGGCGGCTTCACCGACAACATCCCGCGCGTGCTGCCGAAGCACCTTGGCGTCGGCATCGATCTGGCGCGGCTGCCGGTGCTGCCGGTGTTCAAGTGGCTCGCAGAGCAGGGCGGCATCGCCGAGCTCGAACTACTCCGCACCTTCAACTGCGGCATCGGCATGATCGCGATCGTCAGGCCGGATGCGATCGAGCAGGTGACGGAAATTTTGACCGAAAGCGGCGAGACCGTCGCCCTGCTCGGCGAGGTGATCCCGGCCGCGGGGGAGCATCGCGTGGTCTACAACGGTCATCTCGATCTTTCGCAATGAAGCGCCGTGTCGCCATCCTGATTTCGGGGCGCGGGTCGAATATGGCCGCGCTGATCGACGCCGCGAAGGCCGCGGACTTTCCGGCCGAGATCGCCACCGTGATTTCCAACCGGGCCGATGCGCCCGGGCTGGAGAAGGCCGCCGCCAGCGGCATCAGGACTGTCGTGATCGAGAGCAAGCCGTTCGGCAAGGACCGCGCCGGCTTCGAAGCCGTCCTGCAGCGGGCGCTGGACGAAGAGAATATCGAGCTGATCTGTCTCGGCGGGTTCATGCGCCTGTTCACCGCCGAATTCGTGCAGCGTTGGTACGGCAGGATGCTCAACATCCATCCCTCGCTGCTGCCGTCCTTTCCGGGCCTCGATCCGCACGGCCAGGCGCTGCAGGCCGGGGTGAAGCTCTCGGGCGCGACCGTGCACTTCGTCATTCCCGAGACCGACGCCGGCCCGATCGTGATGCAGGGCGCGGTCGCGGTGGCCGATGACGACACCGCCGAGACGCTGTCGCAGCGCATTCTCGGCATCGAGCACCGCATCTACCCGGAGGCGCTGCGGCTTCTGGCAAGCGGCAAGCTTCGCCTCGAAGGCGATTTCTGCAGGATCGCCGGCAACGCCGAGCGCGACGGCACCCTGATTTCGCCGCGGACGATCTGATACTATCCGCGCGATCCTGCCGCGAACGGGCGCGGGTCGCCCCCCGCCCGCAAACTCCATCGAGGTTCCATGATCACGCTCTATGGCTCCGGGCCCAATTTCGGCCTTCCCGACGCAAGCCCGTTCGTGACCAAGGCCGAGACCTTGCTGCGGATGTCGAAACTGCCGTTCGAAAAGGCGTTGATGAGCTTTTCGAAGGCCCCCAAGGGCAAGATTCCCTACATCGAGGACGACGGCCAGCTGCTCGGCGACTCCACGCTGATCCGCTGGCACCTCGAGAAGAAATACGGCATCGACTTCGACCAGGGACTTAGCGCCGAACAGCTCGCCATCTCCTGGGCGTTCGAGAAGATGGCGGAGGACAACCTCTATTGGGCCAGCGTCTACTTCCGCTGGATGATCGAGGATAATTTCCGCAAAGGCCCGGTCAATTTCTTCAAGGGCGTGCCGGCGCCGGTCCGGCCTGTCGTCGTAGCGATGATCCGCCGCCGGCTGCGCAAGACGCTGCACGGCCAGGGCATCGGCCGTCACTCCGCCGACGAGATCACCGCGATCGGCATTCGCTCGATCGATGCCATGGCGGCCTATCTCGGCGACAAGCCGTTCTTCATGGGCAACACGCCGGCGGGCATCGACGCCACGATGTTCGCCTTCGCCGTCAGTGCGATTTGTCCGCTGTTCGAATCGGATCTGCAGCGGGCGGCGGCAAGCCACGCCAATCTCAAGCGCTATGTCGGGCGAATGGTCGCGCGCTTCTATCCGGAACTGCAGGAGATCGCGGGCTGCCAGGCGGCGGCGTAAAGCAGGGATAGGAAGCTGCGTGTTCGGAACGCTTTCTTGACGCGCACCGGCGTCTACTTCGCTTGAAAACGCTTTGAAAAGAAAACCCCCCGGCGGCGCCGGGGGTTCAAGGTGGTGTGGTCTAGCTGACCTTGAGGTTTTCCGCGGAGGTTTTTCCGCGATTTTCGACAAGGTCATACTCGATGTGCTGGTTTTCGTTGAGCGTGGTGAGTCCCGCGCGCTCGACGGCCGAGATGTGGACGAACACGTCCTTCTCGCCGGCCGCCGGCTTGATGAACCCATACCCCTTGGTGGGGTTGAACCACTTGACGGTGCCCTTGTGCAACGCCATCGCCTGTCTCCGAGTTTGGACTTGGATAGTCCGGACAAAAAAAGACGCGGCCACGTTTTCCACGTGCCACGCCACAAACGGGCTCCCCGGTAGCTGCTAGATTTCCTGCTCGCGAAACGCACAGTCGAACGGCCTGAATCCGATTGCACCGAAGATAGCAACACGAAATTTTGGCGTTCGCAAGGTTTTGGCGCCCTTCCGCGAATCGCCCCTGATGTCGCGGGCTGTGGCAGGCGGACCACATTCCTGCGTATTCGGCAGCGCGCCGATTGACCCTTTGCGCGAACTCGGGGCAAATCATTGCGGATTATTGGTATTTGCGCATTTTCGCACCTGGCGCTTCGCCCTTTTGGAATGGACTGCATGCGCGGCTCACGGCGGCCTTCGCGAGCATCGGAGATCGGAACCGGGCGTGTGCTGGCGCGTCTGGCCGCGGCTGCGTTCGTTCTGATCGCCGTCATGTCGGCGGCGCACGCGCAATCGCCGACGCCAACGCCCACCCCGACCCCCACCCCGTCGCCGACGCCGAGCCCCACGCCGACCGTGATCAACGGAGCGGTGACGTCGGGCGCGGCGCTGACAAATCTCGGCAGCAATTTTCTGGAGCGGATGGGCAATCAGGCAGGCAACGGCTTCAACCGTCTGCAGCGGACCAATCCAGGTGGCGGCGGCGCTTCCGAGAGCACCGAAGCGCCGCGCTACCGGAGCTGGTTCGAGACTTACGGGAACGCGACCAAAAATGGCGCGGTCGGCGATTTCGTCGGCGATAACAGAAAGACCTGGGGCGGCGTGGCCGGGATCGGCGCGCGGGTGGCGCCGGGCGTCAATATCGGCTTCTCGGTCGACCAGAGCCGCTCCGCGATCGATATTCCGCTGGCGCTGCAATCGGCGACGATCGACCTGACCCAGCTCGGCTTCACGGCCTCGGTCGATAGCGGGCCGTGGACCTGGGCGAGCGCCGTGGTGCACGGCTTCGGCAACATCCATTCGCGCCGCGACACCGGCCTTGGGCTGGCGACCGCCGGATACAACGCGCGGCTCGACGGCGTCCTCAGCGAAATCAGCTATTACTGGACGAAGGAGCAGGGCCGCATCGTGCCGAAGGCGGCGTTCGAATATGTCCGCGCCCAGACCGGCGCATTGCAGGAGATCGGTGGGCTCGATCCGGTGTCGGCAACGGGGGCCACCGTGCAGCGCGGGCGGGTCATGATCGGTGCGGAGATCGGCCATTACTGGATCTTCGACGGCAAGATTCTGGACGTGTCAGGCTACGGCAAGTTCGTCGACAACCTCGTGCAGAATTTCTCCGACATCACCGTCAGCCTCGGCGGCCAGAGCCTGACCCTGCAGGGCATCGGCGAGAGCCGCTACGGCGCCGATGCCGGAGGCTCGGCATCGCTGAGCCTGACCAACACCGCGCGGCTCTACGTCAATTACGACGCAAAATTCCGCGCCGCGATGCAGTCGCATCAGGGCACGCTGGGGCTGGAATTGAAGTGGTAAGGCTGTCCACTGGCCTCGTGGTTCGAGACGGCGCTACGCGCCTCCTCACCATGAGGGTCCAAGACCTCATCTCAGGAATAAGCGCATTTGCGCTTATTCTGAAGGAGCATCGCAAAGCGATGCGTCTCGAAGGATGAAAGCCCGGTTGCTGGCTAAGCCCGGTCGACCCTGACGACGCGGCCCTTTTCGATCGCGAGCGCCAGCCGGCCGTGCTTCAGCGCAATCGCGGCTTCGCCGAACAATTCGCGGCGCCAGCCGTGCAGCGCGGGCACGTCGGCATGATCGTCGGCGGCGATCTGGTCGAGATCGTCGACGGTCGCGATCACCTTGCTGGCGACGGCATGGCGTTCCGACGTCATCCGCAGCAGCACTTTCAGCAGCTCGACGGTCGCCGCGCCATTGGAATTGCCGCGCGGCTTTTCGATCTTCGGCAGCGTGTGGGGATCGCGGGCGAGGCCGCGCTGCACGGCGGCGATGATGTCGGTGCCCCATTTCGAGCGGTCAAAACCCTTCGGCAGCGAGCGCAGGCTGGCGAGACGCTCCAGCGAGGTCGGGGCGTGGGTGGCGATGTCGCCGACCGCGTCGTCCTTCAAGACGCGTGAGCGCGGCACGTCGCGGCTTTGCGCTTCCTGCTCGCGCCAGGCCGCGACCTCCATCAGCACCGCAAGCTCCTTCGGCTTGCGCACGCGCGTCTTCAGCCGTTCCCAGGCGCGTTCGGGATGGAAATCGTAGGTCTTCGGCGAGGTCAGGATTTCCATCTCCTCGCTGACCCAGTCGTTGCGGCCGCGCTTCTTCAGGTCGGCGTCGAGGGCGGCGAAGACGTCGCGCAGATGGGTGACGTCGGAGACCGCGTAATGCATCTGCTCGGGCGTCAGCGGCCGGCGCGACCAGTCGGTGAAGCGGTGGGTCTTGTCGGGCCGGTGGCCGGTGACGCGCTCGACGAGCTGGTCATAGGCGATGCTGTCGCCATAGCCGAGCACCATGGCCGCCACCTGGGTATCGAAGATCGGGTGCGGAATCGTGCCGGACTGGTGCCAGACGATCTCGATGTCCTGGCGGGCGGCGTGAAACACCTTCAGCACCGCCTCGTTGCCCATCAGCTCGAAGAACGGCTTAAGGTCGATGCCGGGCGCCAGCGTGTCGATCACGACGGCCTCGTCCGGGCTCGCCATCTGCACGACGCAGAGCAGGGGATAGTAGGTCGTCTCCCGCAGGAACTCGGTATCGACCGTGATGACCTTGTGCTGGGCGAGCCGGGAGCAAGCGGAGGCGAGGTCGGAAGTGGTGGTAATCAGATCCATGAACAATCCATGACGCGACCGACAGGCGTTCTGCCGAAAACGCTGATATGTCAAGGGTGTCGCGGAAGATTTGAGCCCTTCATTTTAGCCCGAGTACGGCTTTTTTGCGTCGTTTGGCGGGCCGGCCGGTTCGCGACTGCCTGCGATCTGTCATTCTCTTCGAATTCGGATCAGCGCCGCGCGGGCAGGCTCTTGTTCTGCCGTGCGAGTTCAAGAAACTTGGCCTTGATCTGTGCGAACAATCCCGGCGGAATGAAGCCATAGCTGAACACTCCCGGCCTTCCGGGGAGGGGCGACAGGCCGGCGTTCGGCCATTCGTCGACGTTGTATTCGGAAACGATGATCCAGCTCGGCAGCTCATCGAGGCCCAAGGCCTGTTTGACCTTCGCCGGGATTTCGATGCCGATCGTATTGGCGTCTGGCGGTGAATGCGTGATCGGTAACAGCACGACAAAGCGTGGCTTGGTCAAACTATCGCTCGCGGCAACGAGGCAGGTCGGGCGATCCTTTCCCTGATCGCGCCCGGCGGCCGCCTCGTGGGACCAGAGGTAATCGTAGCGGAGGACGAGCCCCGGCTTCGGATCGGGGAACGCCACGTTGCTGTTTTCACTTCAGCAGTGTGTCGAGCGCGGCGTGTTGGGGATCCATTTCGGCTCGCTCCACCGCGTCGATAACCACCGACATTGCGTCGGCTGTCCGATGCGTGCGCTTGGCGGCGGCCGTGAGCCAATCGTACTGTTCAGCCGACATCAGCACGAACTCGCGCCGACCGTGCCGAGTAATCTCCACGGGCTCACGTTGGGCCTGATGCTGAAATTCACCGAACTTGCGCTGGAATTCCAGGGAAGTGGTTTGGACCATAATAGCTAGCCCTCGTTAAATATGCAGATTATACGTATAATACATATACCGAGGTGCGACGCAAAGCAAGGTTGTCGCGTGCTGTTTATCTGGAAAGAACTCACTCGTACCGAACGTGCCGCGATCGCCGGCGGCCCGACGGAATCGCGAGCACGATGAGACAGAGCCCAATCATCACCATTCCTATGACTTCGAAAGTAAAGGCGTCCACGGCAATCTCTCCCCGATAAACCCTTAGAATTGTGGGGAGCGCGTTGACGGCTTCTTAATTTGTGGAACCTGGGGCGACGCGCATGCGCGGATGGTGGACGAGGGTTTAAGGAGTTCAGTTAACAAGCGGGTTCCACGGGCAGCGGCCACGTTACATCTCTCTCAATCTCTCGGCGTGTAAACTGGCGGTTACAAGCTCGCGGAAAATGTCACATGAAATGGCCCGGCATTGTAGCGCTCGTCGCTCTCGCTCCGATTGTTTATAGCCTGGCCTTTCCGAGTGTAACGGTGCGGTATCGCCTGACGCTTGATGCGGAGGTTGATGGCGCGCCTAAGACAGGGTCGGGCGTTATCGAGGTCAGCTACAGCAAGCAATCCAGGCTTGCCGGCCAACATCCGATGGTCATTCACGCGAGAGGCGAGGCGGTTGCCCTCGATCTGGACTCACGCGGCACCGTCTTCGCACTGCTAAAAGCGGGAAGCGACAGCAGGTCGGCCCCGGAATTCATCGTGTTTCGTGCCTTCAATTTTCCACATGGCGTAATGCCGGACCCGATCGACGATGGCCTGATCATGCTGCAGCAACTTTCAGGAAAGCGTGAAATCGCTCTGTCGAGCCTTCCGATGTTGGTACGCTTTCGCGATATCAACGATCAGATGTCGGTGGAAAAAGTCGATCCTTTTGATTTGGCGACGAGCTTTGGTTCGGGTGTCAGGCTCACTCGAGCGACTCTTGAAATCGTTCCTGCCGGCATTGGGCCTCTCAATCGACTAGGCATCACCGGAGAGCCAATTACCGGCGGGGTAGAGAAACGTCTTGCCTGGCTCGGCGCTTTGAAGGGGAAATACCTCGGCGGTGGAGGTTCAGCTCGCGGAGCGCCACTTGAGCTAGATAGTGGCGATTTCAAGAAAAGTTGACGCGGAGAGCGCCTCTGACAAAACAATCCATTCCTTCCGGGGCGAGATGGATTGCTTCGCTTCGCTCGCAATGACGTGAAGAGATCAGCAGCTTACGTCCCGCAAAACGTCTGCGTTACGCGTTGCTCTGGCAGCGGCGGCTCGGTGTAGGCCGCGAATGTCGGCTGGTCCTCGTACGGCTTCGACAGCACCGTGAGCAATTCCTCGAACGGCGTATAGTCGTTGTTCACGGCGGCCGCGATCACGGCTTCGACGCGGTGGTTGCGCGGGATGAAGGCCGGATTGACGGCCCGCATCGCGGCCTGCCGCTCGGCGGCTGATTGCGGTTCGTCAGCGAGGCGCTGGCGCCAGCGTGTGGCCCATTCATCGAAGGCGGTGGGATCGGTGAACTGGGCCCTGACGCTGTCGTCGTCGGCATCCGCAGCGGCATCAGCCAGGCGGCGGAAGGTGAGGGTGAAGTCGGCTTCGTTCTTCGCCATCGCGTCGAGCAGGTCCTGCACCAGCGCCTCATCGCCGTCTTGCGCGGTGAACAGGCCGATCTTCTTGCGCAGGCCGGCCTGATAGGCGGCGGTGAATTTTTCGGCGAACTCGCCGAGGATGAACTGCGCCTGCTCGACTGCCTTGTCCTTGTCGTCGGAAAACAGCGGCAGCAGGCACTCGGCGAGCCGCGTCAGGTTCCACAGCGCAATGCGCGGCTGGTTGGCATAGGCGTAGCGGCCGAGCTCGTCGATCGAGGAGAACACCTGCATGGGGTTGTATGCGTCCATGAAGGCGCAGGGGCCGTAGTCGATGGTCTCGCCCGATATGGACGTGTTGTCGGTGTTCATGACGCCGTGGATGAAGCCGACCAGAAGCCAGCGCGCGACGAGATCGGCCTGGCGGGCGACGACGCCGGCAAGCAGTTCGTGATAGGGGCGCTCGGCCGTCGCCACTTCGGGATAGTGCCTGGCGATGACGTGGTCGGCGAGCGCGCGCACGCCCTCGGTGTCGCCACGCGCGGCGAAGAACTGGAAGGTGCCGACGCGGATATGGCTTGCGGCGACGCGCGTGAGCACGGCGCCCGGCAGCATGGTCTCGCGCTGAACGCGTTCGCCCGACATGACGGCGGCGAGCGAGCGAGTGGTCGGAATGCCGAGCGCGAACATCGCCTCGCTGACGATGTATTCGCGCAGGACCGGCCCCAGCGCGGCACGGCCGTCGCCCCGGCGCGAGAACGGGGTCGGGCCGGAGCCCTTAAGCTGGATGTCGCGGCGGACGCCTTCTTTGTCGATGACCTCCCCGAGCAGGATGGCCCGGCCATCGCCGAGCTGGGGCACGAAATGGCCGAACTGGTGGCCGGCATAGGCCATGGCGATCGGATCGGCCCCCTCGGGCAGGCGCTTTCCGGCGAGGATTTCCGCGCCCTCCGGGCTATCAAGCACATCGGGGTCGAGCCCGAGATGGACGGCCAGGGCCCGGTTCAGCTTGATCAGGCGAGGGGCGGCCACCGGCGTCGGCGCCACGCGGGCGAAGAAGTTCGCCGGCAGGGCCGAGTAGGTGTTCTGGAACGGGAAATGGACGGTCATGACCCAAAGATAGGCTCGGTCAGGGAATAGGCAAACGGTTCGGGCGTCGGGGCCTGAAAATGTACGGTTTCCGGCCCAAACCGGCCGTTCCCTTGGTTGCCGCCTCCGGCCTCGTCGGGTAAACCCTCCGCAACTTCGAGATGGGCCTCTGGCCCTCCGATTCGATTCCTCCGACATCAGTTTTTTGGGACTACCATGCATCGCTACCGGTCACACACATGCGGCGCGCTCCGAGAGGGCGAAATCGGCGAGACGGTTCGCCTTTCCGGCTGGTGCCACGTCATCCGCGACCATGGCGGCGTGCTGTTCATCGACCTGCGCGACCATTACGGCATCACGCAATGCGTCGCCGACAAGGATTCGGCGGCATTCAGCGGCTTCGAGAAGGTGCGCTCGGAATGGGTGGTCCGGATCGATGGCAGGGTGCGCCGCCGTCCCGAGGGAACCGCCAATGCCGAGCTGCCGACCGGGCAGATTGAAATCTATGCCAGCGAGATCGAGGTGCTCGGCCCGGCCGCCGAGCTGCCGCTGCCGGTCGCGGGCGAGCAGGAATATCCTGAGGACATCCGCCTCAAGTATCGCTTCCTGGACCTGCGCCGCGAGAGGCTGCACCAGAACATCATGACGCGCGGCGCGATCGTCGATTCCATGCGCAAGCGGATGAAGGAGCAGGGCTTCTTCGAGTTCCAGACCCCGATCCTGACGGCGTCTTCGCCGGAGGGCGCACGCGACTTCCTGGTGCCGTCGCGCATCCACCCGGGAAAATTCTACGCGCTGCCGCAGGCGCCGCAGCAGTACAAGCAGCTCCTGATGATGTCGGGCTTCGACCGCTACTTCCAGATCGCGCCGTGCTTCCGCGACGAGGACCCGCGCGCCGACCGCCTGCCGGGCGAGTTCTATCAGCTCGACGTCGAGATGAGCTTTGTCGAGCAGGAAGACGTGTTCGCGGCGATGGAGCCGGTCGTTACCGGCGTGTTCGAGGAGTTTGCCAAGGGCAAGCCCGTGACAAAGGGCTGGCGGCGGATTCCGTTCGCGGAAGCCGTGAAGAAGTACGGCAGCGACAAGCCCGATTTGCGCAACCCGCTCGAGATGCAGGACGTCTCCGAACACTTCCGCGGCTCCGGCTTCAAGGTGTTCGCGCGGATGCTGGAAGACCCGAAGAACCAGGTCTGGGCGATCCCCGGACCCGACGGCGGATCGCGTGCGTTCTGCGACCGCATGAACTCGTGGGCGCAGGGCGAGGGACAGCCCGGCCTCGGCTACATCATGTGGCGCGAAGGCGGCGAGGGCGCGGGCCCGCTCGCCAACAACATCGGTGCGGAGCGGACCGCCGCGATCCGTAGCCAGCTCGGCCTGAAGGAAGGCGATGCCGCCTTCTTCGTCGCCGGCGATCCGGACAAGTTCTGGAAGTTTGCGGGCCTGGCGCGCACGAAAGTCGGCGAGGAATTGAACCAGGTCGACAAGGACCGGTTCGAGCTCGCCTGGATCGTCGACTTCCCGATGTACGAGTATGACGAGACCGAGAAAAAGGTCGACTTCTCGCACAACCCGTTCTCGATGCCGCAGGGCGGCCTCGAAGCGCTGCAGACCAAGGAGCCGCTGACCATCAAGGCGTTCCAGTACGACATCGTCTGCAACGGCTACGAGATCGCCTCGGGCGGCATCCGCAACCACAAGCCGGAAGCGATGGTGAAGGCGTTCGAGATCGCGGGCTATGGCGAGAAGGATGTCGTCGAGCGGTTCGGCGGCATGTATCGCGCGTTCCAGTACGGCGCCCCGCCGCATGGCGGCATGGCGGCCGGCGTCGACCGCATCGTGATGCTGCTCTGCGGCACCACGAACCTGCGCGAAATCTCGCTGTTCCCGATGAACCAGCAGGCGGTCGACCTCCTGATGGGCGCGCCCTCGGAAGTCATGACCAAGCAGCTCCGCGAGCTCCACATCCGGCTCAATCTGCCGGACAAGGGGTAGGGTCCGGTCAGATAGGTCAGTCGATCGCCTGCTACGCCGGCCCTTGACAGCTACTTTGCATGGGGTTGTTTTCGATATTTTGTTTGGGCGGTCAACGTAGCATCACCCCGGGCCTGATCTCATCATGCCGGGGCTCACAGCCCCGTTGAAGCCTCGATCCGGAATTGCGCCAGCGCAATCAGCGGATCGGTCTTCAACATCTGGAAGAGCTGCATCGCCGGGACCTTGCCGATCGGCGTGAGCTTGATGACCAGCGTTTGGCCGGGAGTCTCGACAAAGCGCGCCAGCGCCTGCACGGCGTTCACGGCGTCCGGATTGGTGGCTACGTCCTCGCTGCTCGCCTTGATGCTCTCGACGATCGCCTTGCGGGCCTCCTCGCGGCTGACGTTCTGCGCGCGGGCGTATTGCACGACCCCGATATCGACGCTGCCGAGGTCGCGCACCGTGAGTTCGATCGTGCCGGCCTCGATCTGCGCCGCTGCGCCGACGGCCTGCGCCGCATTGGCCGAAAATACCTGCCGCGGCACGTTGGCGAGCGCAATCCGTGCGGATGCCTTCAACACCCCGCCGATTTCCAGTTTCGGGGCGTCCACGACGAAACTGCGCGCCGCTTCGGTCCATTCCGCGCCGATATCGCCGTCGGCCGAAAGCGGATCGATGCCCGCCGCCACGAGCTGCCGCATGGCGGGGTCGTTCGTGTCGACCGGCGTGGTTATCTTCGCGGTGACGCGCAGCTTGCTCGGGATCGGTCCGACAAACTGGCCCCAGCTCACATCGAAGCTGTCGAGATTGACGAACTTGCCGGTGTTCTTGAACGGCGCCGTGACAGCCTTGAGCTCGACGCCCTGGATCAGGGGAAACAGCCCCGCGATCAGTTCGGGCGAAGGCGCTTGCGCCGGATTTGCGAACTGCGCCGACATCCGGATGAAATTGGCGATATCCAGCGATTTGAGCGCGAAACGTCCGAGCTTGAGCGGGCCTTTCGGCGTGTTGGTATCAAGCCCTTCCATGGCAAACTCGCCGACCTTGCCGTCCTCCAGGTTGAACCTGATCGCCGCAAGCTTGAACGGGCCTTGCGGCGTTTCGGCCGAAAGGCCGCGCATCTCGGCCGTGCCCAAACGCATTCCCTCGTAGATCGTGGCGGCCTTTTCGACCAGTTCGCGCGCCTGCGCCGGCGATGGCTGCGCGGTTCCGGCCGCCTGTATCGCCGCCAGCAGCGCCGGAAGTTGCAGCCGTGAGGGGCGCAACGCGACCTCATCGACCGTTATGGTATCGATGCGCATGCGCACCCCTTGCGCTGACGTGACGGTGTAGGGACCGGCCGTCATCTTGCCGTAGGTGCGGATGTAGCGGTCCTCGCTGCTCTTTTGCGGGTCCAGCGTGGCGGCAATCGCGGCGGCGTCGAAGTCGCGCGAGGCGATATTGGCGATTTCGCCGGTCATCTTGTCGGGCTTGCCGGCCTGTTGCGTGTTGACCGTAAAGCTGGCGCGCTCGATGTCCATTGCGGCGATCTTGCCGGCCTTGATGTCCTTGAAGGTCATGCCTGAATAGGCGAATTCGCCCGACATGGCGCCGCCGAAGTTCATCGTTCCCGTAATGCTCGGGGCGGTGACCGACGTCGCCGATATCGCCGCGAATTGCTGCAATCCGGATCGGTAGGCGTCGATGAGGGATGCCGAAGCGGGCGGCGGCGCGTTCGCAGGGCCGGAATAGTCCTTCATCACGATGCGCGGCACCTTGTAGGCGATTTTCCCCTCCGTCGGGCCGGCAATGCTGCTGCCGATCTCCACGTCAGATGTCTCAATCGTATCGGCGGAGAACCGGCCGGCGTCCGGCTGGCCGACCCCGGAGGCGACGACGCTGGCGATCTTCACGCGCACCGGCGGCTGTGTGGCTGACTCGGTCGCGATATCGTCGACCCGGAGCGTGCGGCTCTTCAGGTCAAACGAGATCTTGCCGTGGCTGGCCTTGCCGCCGGCGGCTCTGATCTGCTCGAACGCGGTCTCTACCTCGCGCGCAATCTGGCGCTGCGTGTAATATTCGAAGCCGAAGAAGCCGCCCACCGCGATCACGACCGCGGCGACCAGACCCAGCAGTATTTTTGTCATTCGTTGTGCTCCGGGCGCCGGCATGTGCGGAGACAAAATTGCCATAATGCCGGTGGGGGGACGGGTTAGGGAGGAAATTATGCTACCGGCTTTGCTGCTTTGCGTCGATGCCCTGTTGATGGGAAAGCTGGCGGATGTTGCATCCAAGTGGTTGCCCATGCTTCACATCCGGCTCAATCTGCCGCAAAACTGACGGTTCGAATGAAGACCGGCCTCGGCACGTAATTCGGGGTCGTTGAAGCCCGTGGGGGGAGTACATGTCGTCCTATTCTGAAGATCTCCGCACCGCGGCGCTTGCGTATCACCGGTTGCCGCGCCCGGGTAAACTCGAGATCCAGGCGACCAAGCCGCTCGCCAACCAGCGCGACCTTGCGCTGGCCTATTCGCCGGGAGTGGCGGCGGCATGCACCGAAATCGCCAACAATCCGGGAGAAGCGGCGTCGCTGACCTCGCGGGCCAATCTGGTCGCCGTCGTCTCCAACGGTACCGCAGTGTTGGGGCTCGGCAATATCGGCCCGCTGGCGTCCAAGCCCGTCATGGAGGGCAAGGCGGTTCTGTTCAAGAAATTCGCCGGGATCGATGTCTTCGACATCGAAATCGCCGCCGACACCATCGAGCGCGTGGTCGAGACGGTGGCGGCGCTGGAGCCGACCTTCGGCGGCATCAATCTGGAGGACATCAAGGGCCCGGAGTGCTTTGAGATCGAGGCGCAGCTCAAGGAGCGCATGAAGATCCCGGTGTTCCACGACGACCAGCATGGCACGGCCATCATCGTCGGCGCCGCCATCGTCAATGCGCTGCTGCTGAACGGCAAGAAGCTCGCCGATGTGAAGATCGTCTGTTCGGGCGCCGGCGCCGCAGCGATCGCGTGCCTCAATCTCCTGGTGTCGATGGGTGCGCAGCGCAAGAACATCTGGGTCTGCGATATCGACGGCGTCGTGCATGAGGGCCGCAACACGCTGATGGACCGCTGGAAGGCGGTCTATGCGCAGAAGACCAGCGCGCGCGTGCTGGCCGACGTGATCGGCGGCGCCGATATCTTCCTGGGGTTGTCCGCGCCCAATGTGCTGAAGCCGGAGATGGTCCAGTCGATGGCCGACAAGCCGCTGGTGATGGCGCTGGCCAATCCGAATCCGGAAATCATGCCGGACGAGGCGCGCAAGGCGCGCCCCGACGCCATGATCTGCACCGGGCGGTCCGACTTCCCCAACCAGGTCAACAACGTCCTGTGCTTCCCGTTCATCTTCCGCGGCGCGCTCGATGTCGGTGCCACCGGGATCAACGAGGAAATGAAACATGCCGCCGTCGACGCCATCGCGCAGCTGGCGCGCGATCCGCCGTCGGATGCGGTGGCGCAGGGCTTTGACAGCGGCGAGACGCAAGGCTTCGGCCCGGGCTCGCTGATCCCGAGCCCGTTCGATCCACGGCTGATCCTGCGCATCGCGCCGGCGGTGGCGAAGGCTGCGATGGACTCGGGCGTGGCGACGCGCCCGATCAAGAACTTTGACGAATATTGCGCATTGCTGCAGCGCTTCGCCTTCCGCTCCGGCCTCGTCATGAAGCCGGTATTCGCCAAGGCAAAGACCCAGCCGGTCCGCGTGATCTATGCCGAGGGTGAGGACGAGCGCGTGCTGCGCGCCACGCAGGTCGTGCTCGAGGAAAAACTGGCGCGGCCGATCCTGGTCGGCCGGCCCTCCGTCGTCGAGGCAAGGCTCAAGCGGTTCGGCCTTTCGATCAAGGCCGGGCGGGATTTCGACCTCGTCAATCCCGAGGACGATCCGCGCTATCGTTCCTACGTGCAGACCTATATCGACGTCGCCGGAAGGCGCGGCGTCACGCCCGAAGCCGCGCGCACCGTGGTCCGCACCAACAACACCGTGATCGCGGCGCTTGCGGTGATGCGCGGCGAGGCCGATGCCATGCTGTGCGGCGTCGAGGGCCGCTACATGAGCCATCTGCGCCATGTCCGCGAGATCATTGGCTTCCTGCCGGGGGTCAGCGATTTTGCCGCGCTGTCGATGATGATCTCCAGCAAGGGTTCCTATTTCATCGCCGATACCCAGGTGCGCCCGAACCCGAGCGCCGAGGAACTTGCGGAAGTGGCGTCGCTGGCGGCAAACCATGTGCAGCGGTTCGCCATGAAGCCTCGCGTCGCCTTCGTGTCACATTCCGACTTCGGCAGTTATGACACCGACTCCTCGCGCAAGATGCGCCGCGCCACCGCGCTCCTGAAGGAAAAGCATCCGGAGATCGAAGCCGATGGCGAGATGCAGGGCGACACCGCGCTCTCGGCGGCGGCGCGAAAACTCGTGCTGCCGCATTCCAACCTGGAAGGCGATGCCAACATCCTGATCATGCCAAACCTCGACACCGCCAACGTCGCCTACCAGATGATCAAGACGCTGGCGGACGCGCTGCCGGTGGGGCCGATCCTGATCGGGCCGGCGCGGCCGGCGCACATCCTCACCCCGGGCGTCACGGCGCGCGGCGTCCTGAATATGACGGCGGTTGCCGCCGTCGAGGCCCAGGAGCGGGCCGGCCGTCAGCAGCCAACCCTGTTCGGCTAGATCCCGCCTCGCCAAACCGAATCGGGATCGGCCTTTGTTCTGACGCGTTTTCTTCGTGGACCGTACATGTTCCGGATCAAGTCCGGGGCATGCATGGGTCGAATGCGCTATGATCAACAAAGCGCCTTGGTTCTGCTTCTATAGGGAGGTTTGGTTGAAGGCGCGCGCAGGCCCCTGCGCGGGCGGTTTCGATTTGTTCCTTTGAAAAGCGGAAACGAAACGCCCATAATCGTTTCGTGCCGCCTGCTAATTTTGCATGCCATTCAGTGAGGCCAATCCCATGCCAGCGTTAGTTACCTTCGGGCGAGTCCTGTTCGCCGTGCTCTTCATGTACACGGGAGCAACCAAGCTGTTCGCGATACAGCAGACGGCGGATTTCATCGCATCCAAGGTAATCATTCCGGCGCCGCTTGCGTCCTATACCTCGCAGCTCGAAACCATGACGGGCATGCCGTTGCCGCAACTGCTGGCGATGGGCGCCGGCGGCTTCGAAATTCTTGCCGGCCTGATGATCGCGATCAATTTGGGGGCACGCTTCTTCGCAATCCTTTTGATCTTCTTCGTGATCGGCGCGACCTTCTATTTCCACGATTTCTGGAATCAGCCGGCGCCCGAAAACGCCAAGGTGCTGATTGAGGCCCTGAAGAACCTGTCGATCATCGGGGCGCTGTTCATGATCGCGGGCTACGGCAAGGGGCCGCGGCCGAACGAGGCGGCCTACGGGGATATCTAGCCTGGAGTCATTCCAGGACTTGGCCGTATGTATTCGGATGCGGTCAGTCGCCCACGCGCGACTGACCCACAGTCAGAATGATGGTCCCATACGGGTACGCGAGCCGTGACCGCGGCGGCAGCCGTCGGGAAGGTCTTCGTACAGCCCATGGCAAGTACCCCGGGGACGACGCCCGCCTAAGCGGCGCGCCGCCATGGCGTGACGCTGACTTGCTCGGCCGGATCGAGCATCTGCGGCTCGCCCGCGCGCAGGCCATGCGCGGCGAGAATTTCCTGCGGCGTGCGAGCAGGGACACCGGGAAAGCAAGGTTTGCCGCTGGGCAGGCGGACATGCGGCGCGACCGAGAGCCAGAACACGTCGTAGCGGTCCATGAACATGCCGAACACGCCGGGCCCGCCGATCACGGCCACGGTGCCGGTTTCGACGGCTGCATGATGGCACGCGGCTTCAAACGAAGCGCCGGCCGGATTCCATAGCGTGGCTTTCGGATTGGCCGGATCGGGCGCAACCGCATCGATCTCCCGCGTCAGGATGATCCGCTTGCGATGCGGCGAGTTCGGCTGGTCCTCGTAGGAATTGCGGCCGTGCAGGATCAGATCGGCCCGGTCGAGGGCGGCGGTGAAGAACGCCTTGTCGCCGTCGAACTTCAGTTCATCCGGCATGATATTGCGCGCGTCGGCCAGCATGCCGTCCGCGGAGACGATGACATAACCTTCGATACGCAGCGCCGGCACGGAGGCGCGCGTTATTCCGAGATCGTCTGAACGACGCTGGAGACCGGACGGGAGCTCACGGTCGGCAGCTTCAGATCCTTGACGATGTCCTCGTCATATTGCGCAAGGGTCTGCACCGGCGTCTTGGCGCGCATCGCGACCACCTTGTAGCCGCCGGCCTTCAGCTTCTTGAGCAGCTCGGGCAGGGCTTCGGCGGTGTGCTTCTGGAAGTCGTGCATCAGGATGATGCCCTTGCCGTTCTTCTCGACCTTGCGCATCACGGTGTCGATGATGGTTTGCGCCTTGCTCGCCTTGAAGTCGAAGGAGTCGAGGTCGCAGGAGAAGATGCCGATGTTGCGCTCGCCGAGATAGGTCACCATCTCCGGCGGGTGCTGCAGCGCGGGGAAGCGGAAGAACGGCGCGGGGGCCTTGCCGCCGAGCGCCCATTTCACGGCGCTGAATCCTTTTTCGATTTCATCCTTGCGCTGCTGCTCGGTCAGCTTCTTGTTGACGAGGGCGGCATGCGACCAGGTGTGCGATCCGATCGAGTGGCCGGCCGCCATCACCTGCTTGAGGATTTCGGGATAGTAGGTGGCGTGCTTGCCGATCGGGAAGAAGATGCCGGTGGTGCATTCTTCCGCGAGGGTCTTCAGGACCGAGGGCGTATTCACCGGCCACGGGCCGTCGTCGAACGTCAGCACGACCTCCTTCTCGCGAAGGAAGTCGAGCTCCTTGAAATGCTCGAAGCCGAAGCCGGGACCACCGGTGGTATCGATCTCGACGGTGCGGCCGATGCCGAGGGCGTTTGGATTGGTGCAGGGCGGACGGGTCGACACCGGCGCCGGCGGCAGGACGGGGGCTGGTGCCGGGGCAGCCTGGGGAGCGGCCGCTGCGCCCTTGGTGGGGAGTGCCTGCGACCACGCCGCGCTCGATGCCAACAGCGAAACCGCGCCTGCAAAGATCATCCCTGCCGCAATACGCATCTTGTTTTCCTCAAAGTTGAATCCCGCACCCGGTGGCGGCGCTGCCGTCGCCCGATCTGCCCCCGAAGCAGATAGTAGCCTAGTCGGAGCGGGCGCGCCAACGCAACCGCCGCGGTTACGCCCAGCGGAAATTGTCACCGGACAGGTTCATTCAGGATACAGCCAGCGCCCGTGCAATGGCGGTTTTCACCCGTGTATCTGCGGGGTCGACGGACTCCGGAAAGACCTCGGCGATATAGCCGTCGCGGCCGATCAGGTATTTATGGAAGTTCCAGCGTGGAACATCCTTCGGCCGCGCCTCCGCCGCCCATTTGTAGAACGGGTGCGCGTTCGGTCCCCGGACGACGGCCTTCGCGGCGATCGGAAAGGTGACGTGATGATTCTGCGTCGTCGCGGTGATCTCGCTCGCGCCGCCGGGTTCCTGGTTGCCGAAATCGTTGGAGGGCACGCCGATGATCATCAGGCCGCGGTCACCGAACTCGCTCCACAATTGCTGCAGTCCGCCATATTGCGGCGTGTAGCCACAGAGCGAGGCGGTGTTGACGATCAGCATCGGCTTGCCGGCGTATTCGGAAAGGCGGATGTCGCCGCCGGCGAGGCCCGGAAATGAAAACGCGTAGGCCGTGATCCGGCTCATGCCGGCCTGCGCCAGCGATTGCCTGGTCGAGCTGACGGCTGCGATCGCGGCCAGCGCCGCAGTCATCATGCTTCTACGGTTCATCATGAGACGCTCCGGCTGTGGTTCGACGGAACGAAGCATAGCGCACCGCCGCGCCGTCGGCCCCTCAACAAGGCGTTATGCAAGCTATCTCAGCGGGACGATGAAGTCGGTGCCTTCGCCGGTCTCGCCACCCTGGTTGACGCCGAGATCGGACACGATGATCGAGGCGCCGGTGGACAGCACTTCGGCGATCCGCGCCATCGCTTCCGGCGCGACGCCGATGCGGTCGAGCGCCTCGGCCGGGCTGTTCGGCACCGGCGACGGCTTGGCCTCGGCGGGAGCAGCCTTCTTGCGGCCGGCGGCACGGCCGTCCTCCTCGGCGCGGGCGGCGTTGCGGGCCGTGACCGGCAGCGAGACCACCGACCAGCGCAGCAAATTGGGATCGGTCTTGTCGGTCTCGGCGGTGAAGACGTGCGTGCCCAGCGGGCGGTCGCTGGGCGCGATGGTGACTGGCACCTCGAACTGCGGCTTGAAGTTCTCGCGGACGTAAAGTTTGGAATCCTTGCGGCTCACGAAGACGGCGATCTGGCCGGCGCGCCGGGGCGCTTCGGCCTTGGCAGCTTTGTCCGCGCCGGGCAGACGCGCGGTATCCTTCTTCGCATCAGGCGCAACAGCCGGTGCACCGGCGCCCGCCTTGGCGGGTTCGGCGACCTTGGGTTCAGCGGGTTTGGCCTCGGGAGTTTTGTCGTCGAGGGTCTTGGCGTCAAGAGTCTTGGCTTCCTCGGCCTTCGGCGCATTGGCGATCGCCGCCGTGGGGGCCTCGTCGGATTTCGTTTCTGCGCTTGCTTCGGCTTTCGCCTCGCCGGGTCTGTCCTCGGCCTTCACGCTCTCGCTCGCGGAGACTTCCGTCTTCGCGGTTTCGCCGTTGTCCGCCGCGTTGGCTGCCGGCTCGGACTTGGCTGCCTCCTTGGCTTGCGCGTTTGACGTATCGCCGGCCGCCTGGACCTTGGCGGGAGACGCGTCGGATACGACGGCATTGGCGGCAGGCAGCGCGCTGCTGGCATCGGCGGTGTGGGTCTGTTCGCGCAGCGGCGCGGCGTGACCGACGCTCGGCCGAAGCTCGAGGCCGGCCTGCGAATTCGCGGCCTTGATCGCTCCGCCCGCGTCTGCGCCCTTGTCGCCCTTGACCGCGGGCGCGTCGTTCTTCGGATCGTCGGCGAGGAGGGGCTGCGGCACGACCTTCTGCGCCACCAGCAGCGGGTGCGCGAAATTGGCAGGCGTGATCTGGCCGGGCGTGATGATGACGCGCGCGCCCATCCGGGTCCAGTTCCACATCTTGACGGCAAAGGCCATCGGCATGCGGATGCAGCCGTGCGACGCCGGATAGCCCGGCAGCACGCCGGCGTGCAGCGCGACGCCGGACCAGGTGATGCGCTGCATGTAAGGCATCGGCGCGCCGCTATAGATGTTGGAGCGGTGCATCTTGTTCTTCTGGATGACGCTGAACACGCCCATCGGGGTCGAGTGCCCCTTCATGCCGGTCGACACCGGGCTTTCGGCGAACAGGCCCTTGGCGTCGTAGATCCGGAGCTTCTGCTGCTCGATCGAGATCGCGATGATCAGCGGGCCCTGCGGCTTGGCGTTGGTTTCCTTGATGGCCGCCTCGGACTTGGCGGACGGCCGGCGCGCTTTAGGCTTGCGCGGCTGCACCGGCGGCATCGGCCGGTAATAGCCCGGGTCGGAATCCTGCCAGTAGAACATGGCGGCGGCATCCGCCTGGGAAGCGGCGGCAAGGGAGCCGGCCGCCGTCAACACCGCAATCTGCCAAAATCGTTGCTTCGAAATGGTCGCGCCCGCACTACTCGCACTCAAATACCGATGCCCGTTCACGCGCATTGTCCTCAAATCCAGCTACTCGAATCCACTGTCCTGCCAATTCATTTGTTGTCGCAGAGGGGAAAAGCGTTCACCAGCGTAGGCCTTCTAATTTCAGCGCTTTTCGCCCCGATCGTAGCAAAAAAGCCTCACATTCCGTTAAACGACCGCGATCGGACGGCCCGGTGGTATCGCACCGTCGAGTCAGCACCATGGCCTTCCTGTGCGACATTCCGGCACTACATAGGCGGCGAGCCCTTCAGCGGAGATATCAATGACATCCAAGGCCATCGTTAAGTGTGACAGGAAGTGGGGACTATTGGCCTTGGCGGTGCTGGCGCTGACGGTATGGCAGGCCGGTCCGGCGGCGGCCGCGGAGGAACCCGACCTGATTTTTCGCCGTTCCACGGTCTTCAAATGGCTCAGCCCCAACGACAAGCTGGCGACCTATGCCCTTGACGATCCCGAGGTCGAGGGCGTGGCCTGTCACTTCACGGTGCCGGAAAAGGGCGGCTTCAAGGGCTGGCTTGGCCTTGCCGAGGAAGTCTCCGACATTTCGCTGGCGTGCCGCCAGATCGGCCCGATCAAGTTCAAGCAAAAGCTGGAGCAGGGCGACGACATGTTCCGCCAGCGCCGGTCGCTGTTCTTCAAGAAGATGCAGATCGTTCGCGGCTGCGATGCCAAGCGCAACGTGCTGGTCTACATGGTCTATTCGGACCGCCTGATCGAAGGCTCGCCGAAAAACTCGACATCCTCGGTGCCGATCATGCCCTGGGGGGCAACCGACAGCGCGATCCAGAAATGCGGTGAATTCATCCAGTAAGCCTTTGCCGGCCCCCATCGGGGATGAGGACCTCAGGCTTACCGTTTGGGCGGATTGGAATATTGGCGGGCCTCCGGGCTCGCCCCGACCTTGCGGTCGCGGCAGCCGACCAGATGCACGAATTGTTGCGGCGCCGAGACATTGCCGCGAAATTCGCCGCCTTGCTGTGACATCGCGCCGCAAATGTCCGCGGCATGCGCTGAGCCTTTTTCTGAATTTTTTTCCTGGCGCCCGGACTTCAGGGAAGGATCGATCCGCGGTTCGGAGCCGTTATTTCCAGACAAATCTTCAACCACCGGCTGGCCGGATTTGCGGGTCGCCGTTGCACTGCCAACATCAATGTTGCCATTACCCACGACGGCTGTCCTTTGTTGAGGAAGGGATCAGAACGCATGAGCGCGCGCAAAGTTGCGCGGGCTGCTCGATTGAGTCGGCCGGCGAGGGCCTGCGGTTCACGCAATAAGCCGCCGCCGAAGACGGTTCTCATCCATCCGACGATGCCAAAGCAGTTATTAAGGGCCGGTTCCACGGTTCAGCCGGGTTATTGCAACGACTGCCGTCGCGGCTGAATTCATTGAGCTTTTCCCGCCATTGTTTCGTCGGACGCGGCCGACGAAACAATTCTTTTGGGCAATGAAACCATTTTCCGTTTTTGGCGCAGAGGTGCGGAAACAGCCGATGGTTATCAGGATAGGCAACGAGACGGCGAGCGATGCCGGCCACCGATACCGGAGACAGTCAGATGCGGACCCTCAGTTTCATCCTCGCCTTCGCCTTCATCCTGGCCGGGCCCACGATGGCTGGCTCTGCGGACCAGACCCTGCCGGGGGTAGGCACCTTCGCCTATAATGGCTCGCCGGTTGCGACGGGCGCACCCCAGCCGATGGTCGTCGCCGCCAAGTGAGCATGGTGGGTCTTCTGCAAGAAGACCCCTGGAAAAAAGTTTGCCGATAAAGGCACCGTATGTTGGTACGCATCTGTTCCGCCGTCATTCTGTCGCTTCTTCTCGGCGGCGCTGCGCAGGCCCAGACCCAAATTCAAGCTCAGTTTCAGCCGCCGCAGACCACATTCCGTTCCCTGTTCAAGGTGCCCGATCCGCGCGGCGAGTTCGTGCGGCTGTGTGCGCCGCATATGGTCGGCCGCTGGGCGCATCCCGAAAGCGTATGCGGTTGCCTGCACGACCATGCCGCCGCCACCGTCGAGGATGCCGACCTGCGCGAGGCGCTGTTGCGTGGCATCAGCGAGACCGGCGTGCCGACGATCGAGACCGCATGGGTGCCGGCGTCGAAGCAATCCGAGATCGGCCCGACCTTCACCAAGATCGCCAAGCCGGCGCTGCAATGCATGTTCGATCCGGCGACCAACCAGTAACGCCGGCGATACTTGCTCTCCCATGCAGGCTCGACACGCCGGTAACGGCCATTGTAAGCAATGGCTGATCGACGATCTCCAGCGAGCCAGCCGATGCAGCCCGGACGTATCCTGCTCTCATGCGCGATGCTTGTCGGGCTGGGCCTGCCAGCCTCCGCTGCGCCCGACGAGGACCTGCTCGGGAAGGCGGCCGGCTATCCGGTCGGCTCGCGCGCCAACTGGTACTACGAGGAGAGCGTCCGCGTCGGCTCGTTCAGCCATCTCGACCGGATCCTGCCGCATTACACGCTGACGAAACCGGCTGCGCCGCTGCGGCTTGCAGCGGCCACTACTGCGCCTGCGATCGAATACCGCTTCGAAAAGCAGAGCTATTCGCTCGACGACTTCCTGGCGCATCAGCGCGTCACCGGCTTCCTCCTGATCAAGGACGGCGAGGTGCTGGCCGAGCGCTATCAATACGACCGCAAGCCGGACAACCGTTTCGTTTCGCACTCGATGGCGAAATCGATCGTCAGTCTCGCCGTCGGCATGGCGCTGAACGAGAAGAAGATCGCCTCGCTCGACGACACCATCGCCAAATACGTGCCTGCGCTATCGGGCAATCCCTATGGCGAGACGACGATCCGCAACATGCTGCGGATGGCGTCCGGCGTGCCGTTCGAGGAGGTCTATGACGGCAAGGACGACCTGGCGAAGTTCAACAAGATCCGCTTCACGCAGGACTCGGTCGCCGCGCTGCGCGCCTTCACCACGCGCGAGGTCGCGCAGGGAACGCGCTTTCACTATGCATCGAACCAGACGGTGGCGCTGACGCTGATGCTGCGCGCGGCGATCGGCACCTCGCTCAGCGAATATCTGGCGACGCGGCTGTGGCAGCCGATGGGCGCGGAGGCCGACGCGACCTGGATCAGGACCAGGGACGGCACCGAAACCGGGTCGGGGAATTTCAATGCGGTGCTGCGCGACTATGGCCGGCTTGGAATCCTGCTCGCCAACGATGGCGCGTTGGGCGGTCGGCAGATCGTGCCGAAGGATTATCTGCTCGATGCTACCGACTGGCACCGTCAGCCCGAGGCGTTCACGCCGCGCAAGGCGACGCCCTATTTCGGCTATGGCTACCAGTTCTGGCTGTTTCCGGGCGAGAAGCGGCGGTTCGCGCTGCTCGGCGTCTACGGGCAGTCGATCTTCGTCGATCCCGAGCTCAAGCTGGTGATGGTGATTACGGCCGCGGCGAAGAACGCCAGCGTCGGCAAGGAGCCGCTCGCGCGCGAACGCGATGCGCTGTGGCGCGCAGTCGTCGGCAAATTCGGAAGCTGGTAGGCGAGGTCCGGCATCCGGACCTCCTGCATAAAGGAGCTGTCATGCGATCTGTTGTTATCGGCCTGATCGGCCTGTTCTCGCTGGCCACCTCGCAGGCGCTCGCCGCCGACGCTGCGACGCAGGAAGCCAACAAGAAGGCTGTGCTCGAATTCTACGATGCGGCGCTCAACCGCAAGGATTTCGACGCCGCCGCGAAATATTTCGGGCCGCATTACATCCAGCACAATCCGACCGCGCCTGACGGCATCGAGGGTTTCAAGGGCTTCCTCGGCTTCCTGCGCGAGAAATTTCCGGACTCGCGCAGCGAAATCAAGCGCGCCTTCGCCGATGGTGATCATGTGATCCTCCACGTCCACAGTGTGCGCGAGAAGGGCACGCGGGGCCGGGCGGTCGTCGACATCTTCAGGCTGGAGAACGGCAAGATCGTCGAGCACTGGGACGTCGTGCAGGAAATCCCGGAGAAGGCCGCCAACAACAACGGCATGTTCTAAAGCATGATGAGATCAGGTCCGGCCTGATGCCCCGCGGCCCGTCCAAACAAAATATCGAAAACAACCCCATGCAAAGTAGCCGGCAACGGCCGGCGTAGCAGGCGACTGACCTGATCTCATCAGGTTCTAGCGCAGCTTCTTGGTCCCCAGCCGCGGAATGCATTTGCGGGTGCGCACCACGCCTTCTGCCGTCATCTGCGCGCCCTGGACTTCCTTGATTTGCCCCACCGGGCACGATCCGTCATCGACCATGACGCGCTGGCCGAGCCTGAGGTCGACGATGTCCTGCTCGCGCGAGACCGTTTGCGCGAGCGCAGCAGTTGCGGTCAGACACAGTGCGAGGCCTGCGGGGAGGGCGAGGGATCGGCGCAAGGTTACTGTCAGCGTCAAAGCCGTCTCCCTACTTCGTCTTGATCTTGAGGCCATCGGGACCAACGTTGATCTGAAGCCCCTCCGGCTCCTTCTTGGTTTGATAGAGATTGTAGCCGAGGACGCCGACGGCGACGATCAATGCGCCGATGATGAGATACAGGACATTGCGATTGCCGGCCATCCGTTGCTTCCGCCATCAGTTGATTCACGTGTCGAGTTTAGAGGACGCGGCCGTGATTCTGATAGGGCGCCGGCCGGAAGAGTGAGCTTGCCCCTTCGCTCGTCCGATCCTGGTTCCACCCTGGCCCGGCTTGCGATTGACCTTTAAAGCGGCCAGCGATGCCTGCGCCAGTCGCTCCGCCGACGCGACCAACTCCGGCAGCGGATGGCCGGCGAAGCCGAGGACGAAGCCCGGCAGCGGGCGGACGCGAAAGCAGGTTTCCGCCAGCAGCCATCCCCCGACGCCGGCATCGGCCTTGGCCTGCGCGGCGACGCACGGATCGGCCTTCGGATCGAACCGCGCGACCAGATGCAGGCCTTGCGAGGGCACTGGCACCGACAGCTCGCCATTCGACGCGCGCGACAGTGTCGATGCCAGCACGTCGCGGGCTTCGCGGTAGAGCCCGCGCACCCGGCGCAGATTGGCCGCGAACGCGCCGGAATTGAGCATGTCCGCCACGGCGCCTTCCAGCAGCGTGCCGGGAAAGCGGTCGAGCGCGGCGCGCGCGGCTGCCACCTGTCCGACGAGCCGCTCCGGCAGGGCGCAATAGCCGATGCGCAAGCCGGGAAACAGCGTCTTGGCAAATGTGCCGATGTAGATGACGCGCGAGAGGTGATCGATGCCGGCGAGCGACAGCAGCGGCGCGCCGTCGTAGCGAAACTCGCTGTCGTAATCGTCCTCGATCACGAAGGCGCCGGCCTCCCGCGCCCAGTCGAGCAATTCCAGCCGCCGCGGCATCGACATCTGCACGCCGAGCGGAAACTGGTGCGACGGTGTCACATAGGCCGCGCCGGCGGCAGGCGCGAGGCTGCGTCCCCTGGCCACGATCAAACCCGAGGCGTCGACCGGCACCGAGACCGGCCGCAGCCGGCAATGTTCAACGGCCTTGCGCGCGGCGGGATAACCGGGGTCCTCGCACCAGATCTGGTCGCCGGGCCTTAAGATGGCGCCGAGCACGACCCGTAGCGCATGCTGCGTTCCCGACGTCAGCATGATCTGGTCCGGATCGCAGCGCAGCCCGCGCGCCGACAGCAGGTGATCGGCAATCGCGACGCGGAGCTCGCGGCTGCCGCGCGGATCGCCGTAATGGAGGTGCTCGCTGCCGAAGGCGCGCATGCGCCGGCCGGCGAACGCCCTGAAGCGCTGCAAGGCCCGTTCGTCGATATGGGTACAGCCGAGCGCGAGCGGGCCTTGCTGCGGCTCCTCCACTGCGATCTTCGCCATGCTTCTGTCGCTGCCGCGGGCGGGGATGCGGGCGGCGACGAAGGTGCCGGAGCCGACGGTCGCCACCGCAAAGCCGTCCGCGATCAGCCGCTCATAGGCTGACGTGACGGCGTTGCGGCGGAAGCCGGTCTGTTTCGCCAGCGCGCGCGAGGGCGGCAGCGGCTCGCCGGGCCTGGCGATCCCGCCGGTGATGGCGTGGCACAGCGCCTGATAGAGCCGGTGCTGGGAGGAGGCGCCCGGCGTCACGTGCGCGCCCGAAAGGTCGAGCGCCAGCTCGGGCTTGCGCCGCGAGGTGCGGGAATTGGTCGGAATTTTTCGCATGGAATTGGCACTATCGCAGACCAAATGGACCGGTACAACTCTGATGACCGCACCCAATTTGGAAGAGGAACTGCCGTGACCGACGCCGTGCCGCTTGATGCGTATCCGCTATCGCCGCGAAACCAGGTGAAGCGCCGCCATGACCGTGGCTTCTATGATCATGCCACCGTTCACCGCCTGCTGGACGCGTCGATGCTGTGCCACGTGTCCTATGTGGTCGACGGCCAGCCCTATTGCACGCCGACCTTCTTCTGGCGGGAAGGCAGCAAGCTCTATTGGCACGGCTCCAGCGCCAGCCGCATGCTGCGCAACCAGTCCGAGGGTGAGCGGGTCTGTCTCACGGTCGCGCATCTCGACAGCCTCGTGCTGGCGCGCTGCGGCTTCAACCATTCGGCGGACTACCGCGCCGTGATGGCGTTCGGCACCGCTTACCTCGTCACCGACCCCGTAGAGAAGGAGCACGCGCTGGTCGCGATGGTCGACCGCTTCTTTCCCGACCGGACCGCAAGCTTGCGGCAAAGCACGGTGCAGGAGATCAAGGCGACGGCGGTGATTGCCATGGAAATCGAGCAGGCCTCTGCCAAGATCAGGTCGAAGGGGGTTGCCGACGACGACGAGGACTATGAGCTGCCGATCTATGCAGAGCGTATTCCGGTGCGCACCGTGCTGGGGCGGCCGGAGCCCTGTCCGCGGCTGCTCGACGGCGTCGAGCGCCCGGCGTCGCTGAATGCCTATTCGGAAGGCCGCCTGCTCGAAGATGCATTGCGGGATGCGCATTTTGCGCATTACGCCGGCGGCTGAGATCGGGCTAGGGTGCGCACTCCCAAAGTTTTCTGATTGGAGCTGCCGCATGACGACCGATACGCAACAGAGAATCCTTGACGCCGTCGACGCCGGCTTCGATGCGCAACTGGCGACGACCAGGGATTTCGTTGCGATACCGTCGACGCGCGGCGCCGAGGGGCCATGCCAGGACATGATCGGCGACCTGCTGCGCCAGCGCGGCTACGAGGTCGACGATTGGCACATCGATGTCGAAGACCTGAAGGACCTGCGCGGCTTCGGCCCGATCGAGCATGATTTTTCCAGGGCGCGCACCGTGGTCGGCACTTACCGGCCTGCCAATAACGCCGGCAAATCGCTGATCCTGCAGGGCCATTGCGATGTCGTGCCGGCCGGTCCCCTCGACATGTGGGAGACGCCGCCGTTCTCGCCCGTCATCAAGGACGGCAGGATGTATGGCCGCGGCGCCTGCGACATGAAATCCGGCACCATCGCCGCGCTCTATGCGCTGGACGCAATCAAGGCCGCGGGGCTGAAGCCGACGGGGCGCATCCATTTTCAATCCGTGATCGAGGAGGAGAGCACCGGTGTCGGCGCGCTCTCGACCTTGCAGCGCGGCTACCGCGCCGACGCTTGCTTCATCCCGGAGCCGACCGGCGAGACCATGGTGCGCTCGCAGGTCGGCGTAATCTGGTTTCGGCTGAAGGTGCGCGGCTTGCCGGTGCACGTGGCCGACGCCGGCTCCGGCGCCAACGCCATCATGGCGGCGTACCACCTGATTCACGCGATGCAAAAGCTCGAGGCCGACTGGAACGAGCGCGCCAAGGCTGACAGGCATTTCAAGGCGGTCAACCATCCGCTCAACTTCAATCCCGGCATCATCAAGGGCGGCGACTGGGCCTCCAGCGTGCCGGCCTGGTGCGACGTCGATTGCCGCATCGCCATCCTGCCGGGCTGGTCGATCGCCGAACACCAGAAGGAGATTCTGGCCTGCGTCTCGGCGGCGTCGCGCGACCACCGTTTCCTCTCCAACAACCCGCCGCAGGTCGAATGGTCGGGCTTTCTGTCGGAAGGGTATGAACTGACGAACTCGGCCGAGCCGGAGGCTGCATTCGCGAAAGCGTTCGGCGCTGTCTATGGCGGCACGGTGCCGGACCGCGCGTTCACTGCGCTGACCGACACGCGGTTCTACGGCTTGAACTACAACATTCCGAGCCTGTGCTTCGGCGCCAAGGGCGCGGCGATGCATGGCTTCAACGAATATGTCGAGCTGGACTCGCTGCGGAAATCGACCAAGGCGACCGCGCTGTTCATCGCGGAATGGTGCGGGGTGGAGAAAGGGTAATCCCCTCAAGCCGAGCTGCCGTAGGGTGGGCAAAGCGAAGCGTGCCCACCATCATTTTGCAACGTGGCGAGAATGGTGGGCACGGCGCTATGGCGCCTTTGTCCACCCTACGAAATTGCTAGCCGCGCTCACCGTCATTGCGAGCCGTAGGGTGGGCAAAGCGAAGCGTGCCCACCATCACTTTTGCATGACGCGAGAATGGTGGGCACGGCGCTATCGCGCCTTTGCCCACCCTACGGCTCCGGTGATCCCCACAACGCCTTCACGATCGCATCGAGCCCATCGGTCAGTGCCGCCGGTCCGGGCTGCAAAATGATCGTCGACTTGACCTCGACAATGCGGTTGTTGCGCACCGCCGGGATATCTCCCCAGCCCGGACGCTGCCGGATGCGATCCGGCACCACCTTCTTGCCGCACCAGGAGGCGAGGATCACGTCGGGGGCGGCCTCGCGCACGACGTCGGGTGAAATGATCCGGTCCTTGGCGGCCTGCTGAAGCCGCAGTTTCGGCAGCGCGTCCTCGCCGCCGGCGATCTCGATCAGCTCGGACACCCAGCCGATGCCGGAGATCAGCGGATCGTCCCATTCCTCGAAATAGACTTTCGGTTTTGGCGCGGGCCGGGGCGTCGCCGCGATGCGGGCGAGGCGCTCCTCGAACGATGTTGCGAGTTGATCGGCGCGCGCTGTGGCGCCGACGATGGCGCCGAGCGTGCGGATCATCGCGAGGATGCCGGCAATGTCGCGCTGGTTGAAGACATGGACGGCAATGCCCGCGCGCACCAGGTCGGCGACGATGGCCGCCTGCAGGTCGGAAAAGGCCAGCACGAGATCGGGCTCGAGCGCGAGAATCTTTGGAATGTCCGCGGAGATGAAGGCGGCGACCCGCGGTTTTTCGCGGCGTACGCCCGGCGGCCGCACCGCATATCCGGAAATGCCGACGATGCGGTCCTGCTCGCCGAGCAGATACAGCGTCTCCACGGTCTCTTCGGTCAGGCAGACGATACGGCGGGGCGGGAACTGGCGCATGGTAACGATATGCCGAATTCTGCCGCGCATGTCACGGCAGCCATTACCTCGGAGGTCATTGCCTGATTTACCGGCAGCGTCCATGCTGCCCTGAGAAACCGCAAGAAAGAACCGCCGGAGGACGAATGTCGGTGCTGCTCAAAAAGATCCAGTTGATGAAGATGCCGTTCGCGGAGCTGAAGGGCGTGACCTTCACGGAAGCCGAACTGGATCGGGTGGTGGCGAAGATGGTGGTGCGGCCGGACCTCTGCACGCTGCGGAACACGATTCACGGCGGCGCGGTGATGGCGTTCGCGGATTCGGTCGGCGCCGCGGCAACCGTCATCAACCTGCCGGCGGATGCCAAGGGCACCACCACGATCGAGAGCAAGACCAATTTCATCGGCGGCGCCAAGGAAGGCTCGACGGTGATTGCCACCGCGACTCCGGTGCATCGCGGGCGCCGCACCCAGGTCTGGCAGACAAGGCTGGAGACCGAGGACGGCAAGCTGGTCGCGGTCGTCACGCAAACGCAGATGGTGCTGTAGCCTCAGGCCGCCTCGACCGCCTGCGCCGCGTTCAGCATCCCGGTTTGCGGATGACAGTCCACATATTCGAAAAGCTGCTCGTCGGCGCGGGCCACCGTGACCTCGTGGTAGAGCCGCAGTTTTGCGGCGGGACCGAGGGTCGACAGATATTTCATCGCCGCGCCGAAAATCCTGACATGGGTCGGGTGCGATTCAGCCCAGCGCTCGAGCGCGGACAGGCTCTTCCACCAGCTCATGCCGTAGGATTTTTCGATTGCCGTGCCGTCGGGACCAATGACAGTCATGTAACGGTTGGCATAGCAACCGATCGAGCGTCCCTCATCGCGCAGGAAATCCATGCCTTCGCGCAACACGGGCTCGACATCGCCGAGATACATTTTTCGCTCGGCGGCTTCGGTGTCGCGCCAATCCTGGCCCGAGCGGATCAGGCAGATATTGTCATGCGGGATGATTTTGATGCATGCGCCGTCGCGGATCGCGCGGGCGGCGCCTGAAGCCGCCATCTCGCTGGTCTGCGACAACGGGATGCGATCGCGCATGCCGCCCCAATAGGCGTGCTCCAAGACTTCGCCGCTCATGCCGCCGGCGAGAACAGCGACGCCCTCGGGCCTGCCGAGCGACGAGAACAGGGTCTCATAGCCTTCCACGGAAGGATAAAGCGCCTCGATGAAGGTGCCGAACCCGTCGCCGGTTCGCTGCGCGCCGGTCCAGCGCTCGCGCGCTGGCGGAAACCAGCGGTCGAATTTTTGCCGGTCGTCCCAGTAGGCAACCGTAACGATATTGGTGAAACCGGCTTCGTCGATGTAGCTGGCACGGTCCCAATGCGACGGACCATCTGCGGCCGTGAACTCCGATGCCAGCCGGGCCAGCGCGCGCCCGGCGGCGATCGATGGCGTGCCGCGGGTCTGCAGGCCGAAATAGGCCATCACCACGCGCGTGACGGTCGGTTTGTGCCGCGCCACGAAGGACGGGTAGGGCGGCGCATAATCGTCGCCGACACGGCGGTGGCGTGTGCGTGCGGTTTGCAGATGCGGAGGGATTGCGGATTCCATCGGCCTGCTCCTTGTCGGAATGAATGCGTCAGGCCTGCAGCCTGATTTCGCTCATCACTTCGGCATCGACGGGAAGCGAGAAATGCTCGACGCGATTGGCGCGCTTGGTGTTGAGCAATAGCCGCGTGACGTCGGGCCGCGAATAATGTCCGGCCGGATCGGCGGCGTTCTTGGCAACCCCGATCATGCCGAGGTCGATATCGGCATACAGAATGCCTTCCTGGTCGGGCGGCAGCTTCTCCGCGAGCGAGCTGCCGTCCGGCCCGTAGATCACGGCGTGGCCGCCGCCGACATGGAGGAACGCGTGCTTTTCCGGGCTGTCGCAGAGCTCGTCGATCATCGCCTGCGAAACGACCGCGCAGGGGCCGAGGAAGAAGCACGAGCCCTCGACCGCATAGACCTTGCTGGCAGCGTTGTTGACCTCATGGCCAAGCGCATGCGCGAACGGATCGTACAGCGAAAAACTCGGCCATGCCCCGACATGCACCTGTTCGTTCTGGGCGTACATCGCATATTTGGACAGCGGCTGCAGGTGCTCCCAGCAGCACAACGCGCCGAGACGTCCGATGTCGGCGCGATCGTGGACCGCGAGGTCGCTGCCGTCGCCTTCGCCGAAGACGGTGCGCTCAGCATGGGTCGGACGGAGTTTTCGGCGCCTGGCGATGGTCTCGCCGTCGGGGCCGATCAGCCATTGCGCGATGTAGAGGCTGCCGCCGTCGCGTTCGGACAGTCCGAGCACGGCGGTCAGTTTTGCGCGCTTCACCGCATTGCGGATTTTTTCCGCCTGCGGACTGTCAAAGGCGAGCGAATTGTCAAAGTAGCGCTGCACAAAACCGCGGCCGATCGCCCAGGCCGGCGCGCCAAGCCAGATCTGCCATGGGTATCCGGGAATGAAGGTCTCGGGAAACGCGATCAGCTTGGCGCCTTTGGCCGAAGCTTCCTCGATCAGATGGATGGTCTTGTCGACGGTCGCATCGAGGTCGAGAAAAACCGGCGCTGCCTGAACCACCGCCACCTTGTACTTCTGATGAACCAGACCCATCGCAACCCTCCGCTCGCATTGGACCGACACGTGTCGATGTCGAGCCTACTGCCGCGAAGGCGCGGGCCGCTTGTCCGCGGTGGAACGAAAACTTGTCTAAATCGGCAGGGGCGGGCCGAAGCGCGCGGGAGTGACGGGAAGGAGAGGCGCTACTTGCCCGTCTGCTCGCGCCATTCGCGCGGCGAGACGCCGAAGCGCTGCTTGAAGATGCGGCTGAAATGGGCGAGGTCGTTAAAGCCCCACGCGAAGGCGATCTCGCCGATGTGCCGGGCCTGGCCGGCGGGATCGGCAAGGTCGCGCTTGCAGCGTTCGAGCCGCTGCATCTGCACGTAGCTGCGGAATGAAGTCTGCTCCGACGCCATCAGATCGCTGGCGTAGCGCGGCGAAATGCCGATCGCCGCCGCGGCGCGCGGCAGCGATAATTCGGGATCGGCGAGATGGGTCAGGATATGGTTCTTGAGGCGATAGAGCAGCGCCGACCGATGTACTGACTGATCCGGCAAGCGTGCCTGCAGCCGGTCGGCCAGCGTCATCGCGAGCAGGTCGAGCGCCTGGTCGAGCAGGCGCGATGCGGCCGCGGGATCGACCAGCTCGATCGTCCGGCTCACATTGCGCGCGAAATCATAGGTCAGCCGCTCGAGCGGACGGTCGCCGGTAAAAGTGGTCGCGGTCAGACCCTCAAAGGAGCCGACCCGCTGTTGCAGCAATTTGCGCGGCATCTGGAAGATGGTCTGCGAAAAGCTGTCGTCGAAGCGCAACTCGTAGGGGCGGGTTGTGTCGTAGATGACGAATTGTCCCGCGGAGACGACCGCTTCGCGGCCGTCCTGGAAGACGCCGTTCACGCCGTGATTGCCGAGCGCCATCAGCACGAAATCCTCGCTGGCGCGGGCTATGCGTGACGGCGTGCGGAATACCCGCTGCGCAGTGGAATCGACCTGGGTGAGCGCGAGCGGCCCGATTCGCGCTTGCGACACCGAGCCCCAGAATCCGCCGCGCAGGTCCGACTTGCAGTCGAGACCGACGAAGGTGTCGCAGACGATGTCCTGCCACAGCGCAAGCCGACGCTCCGGCAGGCAAGAACCCGTGTCGAGCACGACAGCCACGAAGGACCTCCAGCATCCCTGCGGAAAGCTTTGTCTGCGCCGAAATAAGCAAGCCTCATACCCAGTCTGCGCCGGGCTATCGGCCTTAACAATTGGTTAATGAAGGGGGCGCTAAACGGCTGCAATTATTGCAATTATTTAAGGCAGTATACGTAACAATCCGGCCTTGTATTTGATGTTGCGACGCACAATATTGGCCGTCTAGGGATTCGACGCCTCCTCGAAGGGCCTTTCTGAGAGGAGTTTTTGGACTATGTACCTCACCGTTATTGCGGCCGCGCTCGCCGATTCCAGCGTGCGCACGCTGAGCCAGCAGGAAGAATTGCCGCTGTTGCGCGATCACCTGCTGCGGCTCGACCGCATCAGCCGCCGCGACCGTTTCCACGGCTTCATGGATGACAGCTTCATCGAGCGCTACGCCGAGAAATGCGCCAATGACGGCACCATCATCATCGCCTTCTTCGAGGGGGGCGTGGTCAGGGGGGCGGCCGAATTGCATCCGCCGGATCAGTCGCCGGATTCGCTGCCCGAGATCGCCTTCAGCGTCGAATCATCGGTGCGGCGCCGGGGCGTCGGCAGCATCCTGTTCCGCAAGCTGATCAAGGAAGCCCGCGCCAAGGGCTACAAGAGCCTGCGGATCACGACGGGTGCGCAGAACGAGGCGATGCGCGCGCTTGCCAACAAGTTCGGTGCACAGCTGGTGTTCCGCTACGGCGAATCCACCGGCACCATCGATGTGACGAAGTATGATCCGGCCGAATTCGCCACGCCCTGGGGCGCGAGCACCTTGAACGCGATGCGAGCGGTCGTGGCTTTCAACCGCGCCTACTGGCGAATGCTGCTTCGGATGGCCGGCGCGGCCCCGACCGAGTGGGGCGCTTCATAAGCGCATCCGCAACGCCCGATCACGCAAAAAACCCAAGGCCTGGCAGGCCTTGGGTTTTTTCTTGAACCATTGAGGCGAGCGGCGGCGACCTGTTCAGGTGCCGGTGCGCGTGGCAAAGCGCCGGACAACCTTGCGCTCGACCACGACGGCGCGCTGGGCGCCCTGTTCGCCGGCGATGACGCGGGTCGCCGATCGCGCCAGTGCGCGGCCGGTCTTCTTCACTTCAACCAGCACTTCCTCATAGGGCAGGCCCATCAGCGCGGCGGCGATTTCCGCCTGCTGCTGCTGATCGTCGGTGATTCCCACCGCGGCGAAGATTGCCTCTTCCAGGGTCGGCGGATCCCGCCGGACGCGCCGTGTGCCGTATTTCGTGTTCCAGTCTTCGCTCATAGGGGCCTCGCAATGGATTGCGGTGATACCTATGTCTCCACATGTTGCATTGCAATATGAATTTCGCGTGGCAATACAGCCATGCATCTACAATTCCTCGAACCCGGTAGCTCCGGCGTTCACGATACCGTCATGGTGCCGCGTCGGCGGCGGACAGCTCCTGCGGCTGCTGGGGCCAGCGTTTCAACGCGGCATGTCCGGCATCGGTCAGCACATAGATGCCGCGCTCGGCGCGGTCGAACCAGCCATAGACGTTGTGCAACAGGATCTTGCCGGCATCGGGGATATCGACCCGCAAATCCCGGACGCGCCGCGGCCCGCCTGAAAGCGCGCTGGCGCAAGCCAGCGCCTGCTGGCGGTAGGCGGTCATGATCGGCGCCCGCGTCGATCCGCCCAGGACGGGATCGCCCTTGCGCTTCTGGTGCTCGGCGATCAGCCGCGAGCGCTTCCTGGGATCGCGGCGCGGCGCCGATGTCGGCGGCTTGACGAGCACCTCGACGTCGCCGGTGTTGGTGACGGCGAGCATGCCAAAACCCAGGCGGCGGCAGAGATTGCGATAACGCGCGTCGCTTTCGCGGCCCTTGCCGCGGGCGGACAGCTTGGCGGCCAGCCAGACCTCGTCGGCGGCGCCGGCGCGATCGACCGCCTGCAGGATCAGCTCGAGATTGAAGGCAAGCTTCAGTTCGCCGATCACGACGACCGGCGGGTCGTCGCCGCTCAGAGCCACCAGATCACAGCCCCCGACCTCGCCCTTGACGGTGAAGCCGAGCTTTTCCAGGAAGCGTTTGACGGGAAGATATAGCTCGGTTTCCAAAATTCGCTCCGGCGGCGCGCGGGCCGCGACTCAGTGTCCGGACTCTAGCCGATATCAGGCAAAGCGTTTGATCGGGGGGGATGAGGGCGGCTATTCTGGCGCCGGGGACAAGGCCAGAGGCAATCGAGGGAACCCGCGAATCCAGTGTTCGCGGGGCCAAATCGCGTTGCCGGATGCAAAACGGGCAGGGCGTGCTGCAGGGATTGTACAAATTCAGCTTTGTCACCGAGCGCGGGACAGGATGCGGCGTGATGTTCGCCACCGAAGGCGGCCGGCTCTATGGCGGCGATTCCGGCTCCTCCTTTGCCGGCGGCTTCACCTCGGCTGACGGCGTCATCTCGGTTGAGGTCACGATGTCGCGTCACAACCACGATCCGAACTACGTTCCGATGTTCGACGTCGACCACGTCGTCCTGAATTTCACCGGCGTGCCGCGGGGCGAGGAAATTCATTTCGAGGGCGGCAGCGCGGCGCTGCCGGGGGTGCGGTTCAAGACCGTGCTCACCCGGATCAACGATTCCGACGCGCCGCCGGCCGGCGAGGTCGGCCCCGACGGCATCGGCAACGGGCTCTATTCCATCCACATCCGCATGCTCGACGGCATCGACGCCGGCAACACCGGCGTGATGATGCTGCAGGACGGCAGCATCAGGGGCGGCGACGCCTTCTTCGACTATATCGGAGCCTATTCGTCGGCCAACGGCCGATGGAAGGGCGAACTGGTCAACCGCGAGCATACGCCGGCCCTTGGCGACCGGCCGCTGTTCGGCGGCCATGAAGTCGGCATCGGCTTTTCCGGCACCTACGATCACGACGGCGCGGAAGGCGAAGCCACCGCGCTCGCCGGCAAGCGCAGCATCCGCTTCAAGGCGGTGCTGCGAAAGCTGGCGGAGGTGGAGGGTTAAACCCTCCCGTTCACCGGCAGCAGGGCGCCGGTGACCGCGCTCGCCGCGTCGCTGGCGAGGAACAGGATCACGTCGGCCAATTCCTTTGGCGTCACCCATTTGGCGAAATCGGCTTTCGGCATGCTGGCGCGGTTGGCCGCGGTGTCGATGATCGACGGCAGCACGGCATTGACCGTGACCTTGCCCTTGAGCTCGGCAGCGAGCGCCTCGGTGAGGCGATGCACGCCGGCCTTGGAGGCGGCGTAGGCGCCCATGCCGGAGCCGGCCTGCAGTGCGCCCATCGCGCCGACATTGACGATGCGCCCGGAGCCCGAGGCGACGAGATGCGGGATCGCCGCGCGTGACGCGTTCAACGCGGTCGCGACGTTGAGCGCGTACATGCGCTGCCAGGTCCTGGGATCGCCATCCGCCACCGTCTCGAAGGCGAAGCCGCCGGCGATGTTGATCAGCGCGTCCAGCTTGCCGAAATGCGCGGCGGCGGTGTTGATCGCCCTGCTCGCTTGGGCCGCATCGGTGAGGTCGACGCCGCCGAGTTCGAACCGATCGGCCGTGGCCGGAACCTGCGTCGGAGCGTGATCGACGCTGGCGATCCGGGCACCGCGCACCAGCGCCTCGTCGGCCACGACGCTGCCAAGCGCACCCAGGGCCCCCGTCACCACGATGACTTTTCCGTTCATGATGGGCCTCCCGGTAGACGGTCAATTCGGGTCAAATAAGTTGCATTGCTCGGTCAAATGGCGCCCAAATATGTCTGACCAATGATCGCTCCGACAGCAGGGCAGCATATGGCAGAAATTTCCCCGCCTGGCGATCCGCCGCAGGATATTGTGGGCTTCAAATACCCGCTACCCAATCTGGCGCGAAGCCTAAAGCATCGAAACGCCAAGATCGTTGCCTTCGGTTCCTCGTCGACGGCGGGGAAGGGCTTGGTCGTTCCCTATCCGGCCTACCTCGAGCTGATGTTGAGGACCGAGTTCGGCACCGAGAAGACCACCGAGTTTGGCAAACGGATGATCAACGTGATCAACCGGGGAGTCGGTGGCGAGGAAGCGTCGACCGAGCTGCCGCGCATGCAATCGGATGTGATCGACGAAGCACCGGCGCTGGTGATCTGGCAGGTCGGCACCAATGCCGTCTTTCATGACACCGAATTCGTATTTGAAGACGTCGTAACCGCTATCGAAGATGGCCTGAAACGCCTGGCCAAGATCCCGGCCGATGTTATCCTGATGGACTCGCAATACACCACCGCTGTCGTCGAGAAGCCCGAGAAGAAGGCGCTTTCCGACAAGATGGTGAAGTGTATATCTGAACGGGCTGAGGCCGCCGGCGTCGATGTATTTCGACGTTACGCCTTGATGGAGCATTGGCAGAAGACCATTGCGATGCGGGAGTTGATCGATCCGGCCGATGACCAGGTATTGCATTTGAGCGACTGGGCGACGCGGAACGTCACGGAAGCGCTCTTCAATCAGATCAAGAAAATGGTGAAGGCCGCCAACCTCACGTAAGACTACGGAATGGGGCTAAATCGATAAAATTTGCCCGAGTTCTGTAAGCCGTTTGCAGACTCCGTTCGATACAAGACGGATACCAACAGAAGGCCAGGGGGATTTGTCATGGGTTTGCCGGATCATGGTTTACCGCTTGTTCAGCTTAAGGAGCAGCGGCGTGACCTCGTCGTGGCGCTGCAGAACCGTAGCGGTCCGGTCTCGAGCTGGGAATTGATGCAGATCGCAGCGATCCAGCAGGCGATCTCGGCGTTCGAGGACGTCATCGCCGACCTCGACGCCGAAATGGAAATGGAAGCGGCGGCCTGAGCCGATAGACTTCTCTCCGGCTTGCGCGCTGCTTTACGGCTGACGCCCGAAGGATAAGGTCGCGGCATGCACCGCGCTCCGGCAGTTCCGCTCGTTCTCGTCGCATTGTATGCGCTGCAGGCGCCTGCCGCCTTGGCGCAGGCCTGCACTGCCGATCAACATGGCGGTCTCGTCTGCGGCGCGGGGAACGCCGCGATGCGGGTCGTTGCCGAGACCACCTCACCATCGAAGGATTACGCGTTCGCCTGGCGCGGCGCGCAGGGCCTGTCCGTCGGCGATCCGCCGCCGCCCGGCGTCGAAAATCTCCTGGTCCGCCTCAGCGACGGCGCGGTGCTTGCCAAGCTCGGCGGCGAATATTGGGCGACCGGCGAGATGCGCGCCAACCGCTATGAGCTGGCTGCGGCCTGGTCGCCGGACAGCCGGTCCGTCATCGAGGTCGCCAACAGCCGCTGGGACAGCGACTCCTTTGCCTATTACCGGATCGATGGCGCAGCGGCCGTGAAGCTCGACCTGCGGGCGCTGGTCGAGCCCGTCATGGCAGCGAGGCTGCCGCCGCGAAACCGCCAGGGCAATTCCTTCCGCGTGCGCACGGATCTGCCGCTGACGCTGGATGCGCGTGGCCGCGTGCGCTTCAACGCGATGCTCTACGTGCCGAAGGGCGAAACCAGCAACGACTATCAGGTCCAGGTCAACATCAGGACCACCGGCGGCAAACCGTCCGCGCAGGTCGTATCTCTGCGGCGGGTGAAGGCGGACTAGATTTCAGACGTGACGCGTTTAGCGCTGCAGATAGCGCGCTTCGAGATGGGCGCGCTCGGCCTTGCCGACGCCGAGGCCGTCGCGGATATAGCTTTCGAGATCGCCATAATCGGCATCGATGGCCTGGAAGGCGGCGGCCAGGAACGCTGCCTGCACCGAGCCGAGCACCTGCCTGACCTCGTCGGGCAGGTCGGTGCTGTGGTTGGGATCCCTGCGGTAGAAGCGGTTGGTCAGGAGATAGTCTTCCGAGATGACGTCCTCGGGAACGCCGAGCGTATGCAGGATCAGCGCGCAGGCAAAGCCGGTGCGGTCCTTGCCGGCGGTGCAATGGATCACCAGCGGCGCGCGGTCTTCGAGCAGATGCGCAAACAGCGTCCGGAAGTGCCGCGTGTTCTTCTGCACGTAGCTGCGATAGGAATCGCACATCACTTCGACCGCGTGATCGGTCGACAGCGGCGTGCCGCTGGCTGCGATCGCTCGCAAGGCCGCCACGACGGTGGGTTCGACCGGCAGCGAATGAACCGCGATTTCCGGCATGGCGCACAGGGCGGCGGTGCGCTCCTCGCTGCCGCGAAAGTCGAACGCGCTGCGGACGCCGAGATCGCGCAGCACGACGGCATCTTCATCGGTAAGATGGCCGAGATGGTTGGAGCGGAAAATCTGCCGCCAGCGCACGGTCCGGCCGTCGCCGGTTGCATAGCCGCCGAGGTCGCGGAAATTGCTGGCGCCGGAAAGATTGAGATGGCGGGCAGGGGTCACTGACATCGGCTGGTTCGGACGATCTCGCGTAGTGGACAAGAACGGAAGGGCATGTCGTCTGCTCCGGTCTCGTCTATACTGAACTCCGCAAGGGGCGAAGCATGAATTGTCTTAAAGATATGATTTTTGGCGCGGCGCTATGTGCTGCAGCGGTTGCAGCCATCCCGTCGGGTGCATCCGCGCAGTCCAGTTTCCGGAACTATCGCTGCGCCGACGGCTCGCAATTCATGGTCGGATTTTTCCAGTACGACAAGCGCGCCCATCTGCAGCTCGACGGCAAGGCGCTGACGCTGCCCAAGCGCGTGGCGCTGACGGGTTCGCGCTATCAGGCGAAAGGCGTGACGCTCCGGATCACCAAAGCGGGGGTCGTGACGCTCAAGCATGCCAGGCGGAAGACCACGACCTGCGAGCAGCAGACATGAAAAAGGGCCGAAACGTTATCGTTTCGACCCTCTTTGGTTCGCCGTCCGCGCCGTATTAATCGGGCGCGTCCCTGCCAGACACTTCCCGGGCATCAGTGGTCCCGCTCGTTGTTGGCATCCTGGATGGCGGCGGCGTGGTACCAGCTGTCGCTGCAGTCCGCGAGGTTGACCGCCTGGACGGCAAACTCGGCAGGCTTGGTCTCGCCATAGCGCCGTCCCCGGAGAGCCGCACGGCCCCCGGTTGGGAACTGGTAGATCTTGGCAGACCCCTGATTTACACCCGTATTCATCATTTCCATCTCTCCTTTTCCCTCGGGCGGGTACCTCCATGGTGCGCCCGACTCGTTCTCTACTCGTTACGTAAGTCGATATTGTTGGTGCCCGGCGTGGGTGCAAGTGCCCAAGATCACGGCAGGTTTTGTTTATTTCGTGAGCAATTTCGGCATTGCTTCCTGCGGGGCAGTGCTCGCCTGACCAACGTGCGAGCGGGCGGGATGGTTGCTCGGACAGTCCGACTTCCGGCGTCTGGCCGTCAAAATGGTGCCGCTGGTTTAAGCGCTTAGCGGCGGGCAAGCGCAAATGCCGGAGAAATGGGCTGGATTCGCCCTGCGGCCCCGCCGCTGATCCGCCTGATTTGCGGGCCTGCCGCGCTTCTATGTCGCAGCTTTTATTTTAGGCCGGCGCCCGCTCACCCTGTGGATGACCGCTACCGCAGTGCAGCGATTGGCACGTTAAATGCTTACTAGGAAGTGGCCTGACGTGGCCGGGTACACGTATGCGGAGCTTCCAGGGGGCTGGGCACGATCCAGATTTCAAGGCTTCGGCTCCGCATTTCACAGTAGCAACTTCAAGAGAGGCTCAATGACCAAGTACAAGCTCGAGTATATTTGGCTCGACGGCTATACGCCGACGCCGAGTTTGCGCGGCAAAACGCAGATCAAGGAATTCGACAAGTTTCCGACGCTGGAACAGCTTCCGCTGTGGGGTTTTGACGGTTCGTCGACCAATCAGGCCGAAGGCCACAGCTCCGATTGCGTGCTGAAGCCGGTCGCCGTCTATCCGGATGCCGCGCGGGAAAACGGCGCGCTGGTGATGTGCGAAGTCATGATGCCCGATGGCAAGACCCCGCACGCCTCGAACAAGCGCGCTACGATCCTCGACGATGAAGGCGCCTGGTTCGGCTTCGAGCAGGAATATTTCTTCTACAAGGACGGCCGTCCGCTCGGCTTCCCGGTGGAGGGTTATCCGGCGCCGCAGGGTCCGTACTACACCGGCGTCGGCTACAAGAACGTCGGCGATGTCGCCCGCAAGATCGTCGAAGAGCACCTCAACCTCTGCCTCGCCGCCGGCATCAACCACGAAGGCATCAACGCCGAAGTGGCGAAGGGCCAGTGGGAATTCCAGATCTTCGGCAAGGGCTCCAAGACCGCTGCCGACCAGATGTGGATGGCCCGCTACCTGATGCTGCGTCTCACCGAGAGCTACGGCATCGACATCGAATTCCACTGCAAGCCGCTCGGCGATACCGACTGGAACGGCTCGGGCATGCACGCCAACTTCTCGACCAAGTACATGCGCGAAGTCGGCGGCAAGGAATATTTCGAGAAGCTGATGGGTGCCTTTGAGAAGAATCTCATGGACCACATCGCCGTCTACGGTCCGGACAACGACAAGCGCCTGACCGGCAAGCACGAGACCGCGCCCTGGAACAAGTTCAGCTACGGCGTGGCCGACCGCGGCGCCTCGATCCGCGTTCCGCACTCCTTCGTCAACAACGGATACAAGGGCTATCTGGAAGACCGCCGTCCGAACTCCCAGGGCGACCCATACCAGATCGCTTCCCAGATCCTGAAGACCATCGCGGAAGTCCCGACCGGCGCCAAGGCGGCGGCCTGAGCGGGCTGACGATACGACCGGGGAACCTCCGGTTTGCAAAGCTGATCCGCCAGGGTGCCCCCTGGCGGATCATTGCGTTTTGATGATGTTGATTCAAATTCGCCGGTTCAAAGGGCGTTTCCCTGCGTTGCGAAGCGCGCTAGACAGCGGCATGGGCCTGCCGGGGACGCGGCATTGTTTGAGGGATTTTACAAGGTCAGGTTTCAGCTTGGCGCCGCGGTCGGCCGCAGCGTGATGTACGCGCGCGCCGGCAAGATGCTGGGCGGCAATTCGGCCTTCGCCCATATCGGCACCTACGAGAAGGGCGATGACGGCGTCGATATCGTGATCCAGACCATCCGCCACAACCCGGACCCAAATTACCGCGCGATGGCCGGCACCGACGATGCGACGCTGCTGGCGAAAGGCAGGGCCGACGGCAAGCTCTACCGTTTCGAAGGCGGCCTGAAGGAATTGCCCGGCGTGCCCTTCCAGTCGGTGATGACGCCGATCGAGCAGGACGCGCTGCCGATCGCCGGCAACCTCGGCCAGGGCGGCGTCGTCAATGGTCTCTATTCCATTCACGTTCGCCTGCTCGACGGCGTCGAAGGCGGCCTGACCGGTGTGATGCTGCTCAATGACGGGCGCATCCTCGGCGGCGACGCCTCGTTCTATTATGTCGGCACCTACACCTCGGAGAACGGCCGCTGGAAAGGCCAGATCCTCAATCAGGAGCACACGCCCGCGATGGGCGAAAATCCCATCTTCGGCGGGCATGAAGTCGGCATCGGCTTTGCCGGCACCTGCGACGAGGAAGGCGCGCTGTTGGAAGCAACCGCGCTCGCCGGCAAGCGCAGCCTGCGCATGACCGCGGTGCTCAAGCTGATGCACCGGGTGTAGCGGCCGATGAGCGATGCCGTCCGCGTGCTCTCGACGCTGGCGCTGAAGGGCGCCATCCAGCTCCTGGCCGGCCAATATCTGGCGGCCGGCGGCGCGCGCATCGACGCCGATTTCGCACCGACATTGGCGCTATTGGAACGGCTGCGCGCGGGCGAGGCCGCCGACGTCGTCATCCTGACCCGCGAGGGGCTGGACGAGGTCGCGCGCGAGGGGCGTGTCGCCGCCGAAAGCTGCGTGGATCTGGCACGTTCCTTTGTCGGCGTCGCCGTGAAGGCGGGAGCGTCGCATCCTGACATCGCGACCGAAGCTGCGCTGCGCGCCGCACTGCTCGCCGCCCGCGCGGTGGCCTATTCGCGGCTCGGCGCCAGCGGCATCCTGTTCGCAAGGCTCATCGGGCAACTCGGCATCGCGTCCGAGATCAACGCCCGCGCCGTGATCATCCCGCAGGGGTTTACGGCCGAGCGCCTCCTCAGCGGCGAGGCCGATCTCGCCATCCAGCAGATCAGCGAATTGAAGCAGGTGTCCGGCATCGAGGTCGTCGGACCCATTCCCCGCGAGTTGCAGACGCCCGCGGTGTTTTCCGCCGGACGCATGAACGCATCGCAGAAGGCGGGCGAGGCGGATCGGCTGCTGCGCTACCTGGCATCGCCCGAAGTCGCGCCGGCGCTGCGCGAGAGCGGGCTCGAGCCTTGAATTTCGCGGCAGGCCGACGCAACCTGCGCCCCATGAAAGGGACGCTCCAAGGCCTGCTGATCATCGCCGTCGCTGCCGCTGTCGCGCCGACGCCGGCGGTTGCGCAATCGGCCGATCTCGTGCTGTGCGACCGCATCGCCGCCGACCCTTCCGATCCCGATCGCCCGGCGGACGTGAAGGGCGTGGCCGACATTGCGGCATCCGACGTCGCGACCGCGATCAAGTTCTGCAAGAACGCCGCAAACAATTCGCGGCGGGCGATGTACCAGCTGGGACGGGCCTACGCCGCCAAGGGGCAAACCGCGGAGGCAATGGCGGCCTGGCGCAAGGCGGCCGACAAGGGCTCGACCTCGGCGATGGTCGAGCTTGGCGTGCTCTACGGAAACGGCAGCGGTGTCGCGCGCGACGAGGCGCAGGCGCGAAAGCTGTTCGAGCGCGCGGCCCAGGCCGGCAATCCGCGCGGCGTCAGCAATCTTGCTGCGCTCGGTGGGGGCGGCGCCGCGGACCCGGCCCGCGCGCGCGATTTGCTGTCAAAGGCGGCCGAGACCAATGCCGAGGCGCAGTACCAGCTCGGCATGATGCTGGCGGAAGGCAATGGCGGGACCCAGGACGATGCCGCCGCCCGCGCGCTGTTCGAGAAGGCGGCTGCGCAAAACCATCCGGCGGCGCTGGAGCGGATGGGCGCGTTTGCGCAAGGCGGCCGCGGCGGGCCGAAGGACGCGGAGGCCGCCAAGGCCTATTACCAGCGCGCCGCCGCGCTGGGCGACGAGGACGCGAAGAAGGCGCTGGAGCGGCTGCGCTGTCCCTACACGATCAAGGACAAGCGCGGAAACGTGGTGACCAACCTTTGCTTCTAAGCACGTGACGCTCACTCCCGGATCAGCACGACGCCTGCGATCAGCAGCGCGGCGCCCGCGAGGCGCGCTGCATTGACGGGATGCGGCGCCAGCCCGAGCGCGCCGAAATGGTCGAGCGTCACGGCGGCCAGCACCTGGCCGGCAATGACCAGCGCAAACAGCGTCGCGGCCCCGAGCGAGGGCAGCAGCAGGATCACCAGCAGGATGAAGGCAGCGCCGAACACGCCGCCCGACCACGCATACCAGGGCACATCGGCGATGGCTTTCCAGGCGGGAACCCGCTCCCTGAGCACGATCACCGCAACGATCATGGTCATGAGGCCGACGGCATAGCTGACCAGTCCGGCCCATGCCGGCGACGCCAGTGCCGTGCGCAAATTGCCATTGAGCACCTGCTGGGTCGCGACGCTGACACCGGCGCCGAGCGCGAGGAGATAGAGGAAGAGATGTTGCACGAAGCGCTCCCGTTCATTCGAGCCGGCAGGGCGATTCACCCGTAAGACCGCAGACAACGCGAATAGCCTGACAGGAACAAGTGGGCCGGCGGCGCAATTATTATCGGGGCGAAAAAGCGATGCCTGCCATGATCCGAAAACTGCAATCGGGCGAATACCGGCTCTACTCCCGTAAAATCAATCCGAAAACGGGCAAGCGCCGGAATCTGGGAACTTTCAAATCGCGGGCCGCGGCGGAGAAGCACGAGCGCGCCGTGCAATACTTCAAACGGCACTGATCCTGCGCCAAAACGCGGCTGGCCCCGGCCCGGCAGCGGTGCTAAGTCCCCGCGGGATATTTTGATCATGCGGGATATTTCGTTGCTGAACGGGCTTTACAAGGTCGAGTACGGCGTGAACGACGCGTTCGGCCGCAGCATCATGTGCATGCACAATGGCAAGCTGCTCGGCGGCAATTCCGCCTTTGCCCATCTCGGCACCTACCAGGAGAGCGGCGGGGAAATTCTTGGCGAGGTCATCACCCAGCGCCACAACGACGACCCCCATTACAAGCCGCTGATGGACACCGACGTCGCCGCCATCAGCGTGCGCGGCAGGCTGCAGGGCAACAAGATCCGTTTTGAGGGCAGCGCGGCGCCAAGGCCGGGCGCCCTGTTCTGGGCCGAGCTGACGCGGCTCGAGGAGGAGGCGCTGCCGCCGGTCGGCAGCGTCGGGCCTGGCGGCATCGTCAACGGGCTCTATTCGATCCGGCTTCGCGCGCTCGATGGGGTCGAGGCCGGCCTGTCGGGCGTCATGCTGCTGCTCGATGGCCGCATCCTCGGCGGCGACGCCTTTTTCTATTATCTCGGCGCCTACGCTTCGGCCGACGGCCGCTGGAAGGGCGAGATCCTCAACCAGGAGCACACGCCGGCGAAGGGCGAAAACCCCGTGTTCGGCGGCCATGAGGTGGGCATCGGTTTTACCGGCACCTGCGACGAAGCCGGGGCCGAACTCGAGGCCATTGCACTGGCGGGAAAGCGCAGCCTGCGGCTGGCTGCGACGCTCAAGCTGATGCGGCCGGTCTAGGTGCGACGACCGCGCCGCACGTAAAACCAGACGGTGAGGGCGACGGGCGCGCCGAGCGCGACCCAGGAGATGTAACGGCCAGGCCCCTCATACAACAACGCGCTCAATAGTCCCGCCGTCGACAGCACGCCGATCAGCAGCGGGCCGCCATAGACGGTCCACCAATTGCCGCCGGATCGCGATTTACGGGCATCGGTCATCGCGACGGCTGCAATGAGGGCTGCCCGGCCATCGCGGGGCTGCGGTGCTTGCGGCGTTTGACGACCCACAGATAGAGCCCGCTGCCGATCACGACGATCGTCATGATGTCGAGCAGCGCCCAGATGATTTTCAGCGGCATGCCGCCATAGTCCCCGAAATGCAGCGGCTGCGACACCAGCAGCGCCTTGAGATAGAGGGGAAGGTCGCGCGCATCGGAGACATCTCCGGTTTCGCCGTCGAGCAACACCGGCTTGAGCAGCCGCGAGGTCAGCGGTGTGTCGCCGCGCATGAACACCGCGAAATGGTGTGAGCTGGTGAACGGCGTGCCCGGGAAGGCGACGAAGGAAACGTTCATGTCGGGCGCGGTCCTGCGCGCATTCTCCAGCGTCCGGTCGAGGGAAGCGAGGTGCACCGGCGGCGGCTTGCCGGCGTAAGGCTTGACCATGTCCGCGAGTTCGGTGGCCTTCCACTGGTTCAGCATCACCTCCGCGAGCGTGTTGATGACGCCGGTGGCGCCGACCACCAGCGCCCAGGCGATCGTCACGGCGCCCAGAAGGTTATGCCAGTCGAACCAGGCGATACGGCGCGACTTGTCCCGCAGCGTGCCGAAGCGGAGACGCCGCGTGAACGGCCAGTACAGCACCACGCCGGAGACGACGGCGACCAGAAACAGAAAGCCCATCGCGCCGAGGAACAGCTTGCCGGGCTGGCCGGCGAACATGTCGACGTGCAGCTTGAGGAAGATCAGCATCGGGCCGCCGCCGACCTGGCCGAGCGGCTTGGCGGTGTTGGCATCATACGCCTTGAGCGTCGCCGCGTCCGGATCGCCGTCGACCTTGTTGTTGGTGTAGGCGATGATGTTGCTCGGCTCGTCCTTGTCCCACAAGATGTATTGCAGGACTCGGCCGGGATCGTTCGCCAGCGCCGTGCGGGCGATTTCGTCGACGCTTCGCTTCACCGCGCCCGGCTGGGCGATCTCGGGCTTCGGATCGTAGCCGAGCAGCTCGTCGATCTCATGATGGAAGATCAGCGGCAGGCCGGTGACGCACAACAGCAACAGGAACAGCGTCGATATAAGGCTGCTCCAGGTGTGAACCACCGACCAGATGCGAACGGTTCTCGCTTTCAGCGCAGCCTCCCTTCACTCGACCTTGGGCGCTTCACCATTTGTACGACAAGCTCGCTGTTGCGCGGCGGCGATCGCCATAGAAGCAGGCGTTCGACGACGAGCAGTTCGCGACATAGACCGTATCGGCGACGTTGATGACGTTGAGCGCTGCACGCCAGTTCTGCCATTCATAATGGATGGTGGCGTCGCCGAGCACGACCGAGGGCACCGCCATCGTATTGACGTTGTCGGCAAAGGAGCCGCCGATATAGCGCACGCCGCCGCCGAGGCCGAACCCGGTCAATGGTCCGCTCTGGAAGGTGTAATCGAACCAGCCGGAAGCAAGTGCCTGGGGCGTAGCAGTCGGGGCCTTGCCGATCAGTGCCGGATTCAGGTCCTTGCTGACGAAAATATCGTAGGTGGTGAATGCGGCGACCAGTTTGAGTCCGGGTAACGGATTGGCGACAGCCTCGAGCTCGAAACCCCGCGAGGTGACTTCGCCGTTCTGGGTCGGCAGGAAAACGTTGTTCGGATCGGTCGTCAGCGCGTTCTGTCGCTTCAAATCGAACCACGCAAAGCCAAAATGACCGTTGAAACCATTTGGCTGGAACTTGAAACCGACTTCAGTTTGCTCGCCAGTCTCCGGCAATAGCAACTGGCCGGAATTCTGGCCGATCACCGGATTGTAGCTGGTGGCATATGAGACATAGGGCGCAAGGCCGGAATCGAAATTGTAGATCAGGCCGGCGCGTCCGCTGAACTTGCTGTCCTCGCGGGTCTGGCCGGCGCCGACGTGGTTGTCGTTGTTTGTTGCAACCCAGTCGTTGCGGCCGCTGAGCACCAGCGTAAAGCGATCAAGCTTGATCTGATCCTGCACATAAAACCCGAGCTGCTTCTGCGTCAGCGTCGTGTCCGTAGTAAACGTCCAGTTCAAAGGAGCGACGGAGCCGTAGACCGGATTCAGGAAATTGAGGGCAGGCGCGCCGCCGTAAAAGGTTTGCCGATCGTCGATGCGGTAGTGCTTGAGGTCGAGACCGAATAACGCCGTGTGCCGGAGAATGCCGGTGTTGAAACGGTATTCAAGTTGACTGTCGAGATTGCCTTGATTGGCGACGCCGCGGGCAAGGAAGTTGCCACGTGACAGGGTCGCGGTGGAAGCATCTCCGTTATTGATGTAACCGAGGCCAAACAGGGTCCCAAGCATCACATCGACATGGGCGAAGCGGGCGTTCTGGCGGAAGGTCACGTCGTCGGAGAGGTTGCGCTCGAACTGGTAGCCGAGCATCTCCTGTTCCCGTTTGAACGTGTCGACGCTGGGATCGCTGGCGAACAGCTTGGTCGGAATCCGGCCGAACGGCGCGTCAACAACCGTGCCGGTATAGGGCAGGAAGTTCTGGCTCCGGGTTTCATTCTTCGACGCCGATGCCAGCACCGTGAAGGTCGTATCCGCATCGGGCTTCCAGGTCAGCGAGGGCGCGATAAAGTAGTTGTTGTCGGGCGTGAAATCGACTTGGGTGCCGCCATTCTGAATCTGGCCGACCACGCGATAGAACAGCTTGCCGTTTTCAGGCGCGGTCGCAACCGGACCGCCAAGATCGAAGCCGACATAGGCGTTGCCGAAATTATTGACGCCGGTTTCGAGATAGCGGACCGGCTCCGTCGGAGGCATCTTGCTGACGGCGTTGACGATGCCGCTCGGGCTGGAGCCGCCATACAGCACGGCAGAGGGGCCGCGCAGCACCTCGACACGAGCGAGGTTGAACGGTTGCAGCTTCCAGCTCGCAAAAGAGGTGTAGAACAACTGCAGCCCGTCCAGGAATAGGCCGACGTCATCCGATTTGAAGCCTCGAATCAGGAACCAGTCGTTGCGTGGATCCGCACCGAATGTCCCGGCGACAACACCCGGCGTGTAGCGCAGAATCTCGTCGAACTTGCCCGGCTTCTGGTCGCGAATCTGTTCGCTGCCGATGACCGACAGCGACTGCGGCGTCTCCATGATCGGCGTGTTGGTTTTTGTGCCCGCCATCGAGCGGCCGGCGACATAACCCTGGACCGCGCCGAGCGGATTTTCGACGACGCCGCCGACGTTACGTTGCGGCTGTGGCCTGTTCGTTTGCGCGGCTTGCGGTGCACGCCGCGTCTGCCGGCGTTCCGGCGCAGCGACGCGTCGGCGAGCCTCGGGAGCGGCGACGACGACCGGAGGCAATGTCGCGGCTCCGGATGGCGATCGCGACGAACTTGACTGCGCGAATGAGGCCTGCGGCGATAACGCCAATACGGATACGGTCGCCAATGCGACGACGCGCAACAAATCACTGGACTTCAAGGTTCCACCCCAACCTGCGAGCGCACTTCATTGCGCTTTGCAAGTCAGCGCAACACCGCGACGCTTACGCGACGGAGAGGCGATTCCTCTAATGGAAAGGTTCTTAGAGTCGCTCTTAGAAAACTTCCAAGTATCGTTCGCCTGAGTTGTTGGCTGCGTCTCGACACTCGATAGCTGTAGGGTGGAACTCGGCGCGTATGGGGAGGGACAACTTGCGCTTCGGACCGGACTCCGCCGCGCAGCCTGCCCATCAGGCTAGTTCCCGAACGCCTTCTGAGCTCCCAGATTGGATTGAAACAAGCCAGGAGTTCTCCGCCATGACCGAAGCAGCCGCATCCATCCTTCCATTGCTATCCTCAGCCCTTGCCGACATCGTCGCCCGCACCAGGCCGGCGATCGTCTCGGTGCACTCCCATCGCTCGCGCGCTTCCGGCTTTGTCTGGAAGCCCGGCCTGGTCGTGACGGCGGACGAGGCGTTGGCCGACGAAGGCGAGGTCTCGATCAGGCTTTCCGACGGAACCGATCGGCCGGCGACCATCGCCGGGCGCGACCACACGACCGACATCGCGCTGCTGCGCGTCGACACGGGGACTGGCGCGCCGGTCGCACTTTCGTCCGCCATCCCGGATCTCGGGGCGCTGTCGGTTGTCGTTGCGGCCGAGCGGGGCGTTCCAGCTGCCGCGCTCGGGATGGTGTCGTTGGTCGGCGGACGCTGGCGCAGCATGCGCGGTGGTGAGATCGACGCGCGGATCGAGCTGGATACGCGGCTGCGGCGTCATCACGAGGGCGGCCTCGTGATCAACGCCTCCGGCGAAGCCGTCGGAATGGCCGTTCAGGGCGTGCGTCGGGTTCTTGTCATTCCAGGTGCGACCATCGGGCGGGTCGCCGCGCGGCTCGAAACGCACGGCCGGATCGCGCGCGGCTATCTCGGCGTGGGCTTGCAGCCCGTCGAGCTCGATGACGGTATCGGCGCCATGGTGATGAGCGTCGATCGAACTGGTCCATCGGCGGCCGCCGGCGTTCGACAGGGCGACATCATCGTCCGCTGGAATAACGAGAAGCTCTCGGGCGTCCGTTCGCTGCTGCGTTCGCTCGGCCCAGATAGCGTCGGCTCGGTCGTCGACATCACCATCAGGCGGGCCGGCGAACCGGTTCAGATCAAGCTCCCGATCGGCGAAAGGGCGGAAGCGTGAGCGGGGAGGGACCGCCGGTCATCGTGGTCTCGATCGAGATCGAGGATATCGCAGTGGCCGGCCGGCTCGCATCGCTGCTCGGTGGAATCGCCGGTATCCGCCTGGCGACGCCGGGAGAGGATGCGACGGTCGCGCTGGTGTCACGCGAGGCATTGGCCGCGGCTGGGCCGGCCGATATCGAGTTGACGCCGCGCGAGCGCGATGTGCTGCTGATGATGGCCGAAGGCGCCTCGAACAAGGCGATCGCGAGGCGGCTTGGAATATCCGTTCACACCGCCAAATTCCACGTCGGCTCGCTGCTCGAAAAACTCGACGCCACCGGGAGAACCGATGCCGTGGCGCACGCGGCGCGGCTCGGCGTCATCAACCTGTAACGTTCCGGGCGCGGGCCAGCGCGCTTTTATGCATTGGCCGTATCCTTGTTTGCCGCGTCGCCAAGCGGCGTCCGGATAATTGGAGCACGAGCCGTTGCAGGGCCGAATCGGCCGGTTTCACGGAACTTGAAGGTCCGGCCGCGATGTCCTAAGCAGCGGCCAGCGTTTTCCCCTTTTCAGAACCCCATGATCCGCCTCGATAACGTCAGCAAGCAAGTCGGCCACCAGATCCTCTTCATCGAAGCCTCGGCCGCCCTTCAGCGGGGCGAGAAGATCGGCCTTGTCGGCCCGAACGGGGCGGGCAAGACCACGCTCTTCCGGATGATTTCGGGCCAGGAACTGCCCGATGAGGGCCAGGTCTCGGTCGATCGTGGCATTACCATCGGCTATTTCAGCCAGGATGTCGGCGAGATGTCCGGCCGCAGCGCCGTGGCCGAGGTGATGGACGGCGCCGGGCCGGTCAGCGTGGTGGCCGGTGAATTGAAGGAACTGGAGGCCGCGATGGCCGATCCGGACCGTGCCGACGAGATGGACGAGATCATCGAACGCTATGGCGAGGTCCAGCACCGTTTTGAGGAGCTCGACGGCTACGCCCTCGACGGCCGGGCGCGCGAGGCGCTGTCGGGCCTCGGCTTCAGCCAGGAGATGATGGAAGGCGACGTCGGCGCGCTGTCGGGCGGCTGGAAGATGCGGGTCGCTCTGGCGCGCATCCTGCTGATGCGTCCCGACGTGATGCTGCTGGACGAGCCGAGCAACCATCTCGACCTGGAAAGCCTGATCTGGCTGGAGCAATTCCTGAAGGGATATGAGGGGGCGCTATTGATGACCTCGCACGACCGCGAGTTCATCAACCGCATCATCAACAAGGTCGTCGAGATCGACGGCGGAACGCTCTCGACTTATTCCGGCGATTACGAATTCTACGAACAGCAGCGTGCGCTGAACGAGAAGCAGCAGCAGGCGCAGTTCGAGCGCCAGCAGGCGATGCTGGCCAAGGAGATCAAGTTCATCGAGCGCTTCAAGGCGCGCGCCTCGCATGCCGCGCAGGTGCAGAGCCGGGTGAAAAAGCTCGACAAGATCGAGCGCGTCGAGCCGCCGAAACGCCGCCAGACCGTGGCGTTCGAGTTCATGCCGGCGCCGCGCTCGGGTGAGGATGTCGCCAGCCTGAAAAACGTCCACAAGGGCTATGGCAGCCGCAGCATCTATCAGGGTCTCGACTTCATGATCCGCCGCAAGGAGCGGTGGTGCGTGATGGGCGTCAATGGCGCCGGCAAGTCGACGCTGCTCAAGCTGGTGGCGGGCTCGACCGAACCGGACAACGGCACGGTGGCGATCGGCGGCAGCGTCAAGATGGGCTACTTCGCCCAGCACGCGATGGATCTGCTCGACGGCGATCTCACCGTGTTCGAGTGGCTGGAAGAGTCCTTTCCGCAGGCGGGGCAGGGCTCGCTCCGCGCGCTGGCCGGCTGCTTTGGTTTTTCCGGCGACGATGTCGAGAAGAAGTGCCGGGTCCTGTCGGGCGGCGAGAAGGCGCGGCTGGTGATGGCGAAGATGCTTTATGACCCGCCGAACTTCCTGGTGCTGGACGAGCCGACCAACCATCTCGACCTCGCGACCAAGGAGATGCTGATCAACGCGCTCTCGGAATTCGAGGGCACCATGCTGTTCGTCTCCCACGACCGGCATTTTCTCGCCGCGCTCTCCAACCGCGTGCTGGAACTGACGCCCGAAGGCATCCACCAATTTGGCGGCGGCTACACCGAGTACGTCGCGCGCACCGGACACGAGGCGCCGGGGCTGCGGAGCTAGCGGCTTATTTTTGTTTGCCGGCGAGCGGCGCAATCGCCTCGATCTCGTTGGTCCAGATGCCGCCGGCATAGTTTTGCGGCAGCCGCGCAAATTGCTCCGGCGTATCGATCCCGGTCGAGAACCCGCCGCCGCGGTAAGGACCGAGCACGAACACCTCGCTATTGGCAGCCTTCATGCGGCCGAGCAGCCGGTCCGGCCAGCCCCATAGCCACGGGGCGACATTGATCGGCAGCATCACCATCGCGTTGTGGCAAGCCTTCGGGATAACGCCGCTCCAGCCATAGCCGATATAGCCGAGCAGGCAGCTCTTGATGGTGGCGCGCGAGATGGTGCGGATATCGGGAAGGCGCGTCCGTATGACGTCGACCGGCTCATCGCCGCCATAGACCATGATCTGTGCCCGGCGTTCGCCGGGAAGCTTGCCCAACACGTCCGCCAGCTTCTCTCCCTCTGATAGCTCGCGGCCCTTGACGTTGATCAGGAGCCGCGCTTGCGGGAACGCCGCCAGCACCTCATTGAGCGTCGGCATCAGCCCGATGCCCTTGCCGCGAAAGGGAAAAGTCTTGCCGCCGTCGGCGGTATAGCCATAGCCGATGTCGAGCTTCTTTAAGTAATCCATGCTGTGCTCGCGGGTGACGCCGTGGCCGTCGGTGCGGCAATCCAGCGTCCAGTCGTGAAACACCGCGAATTCGCCGTCGGTGGTGGGATGGATGTCGAGCTCGACGATATCGGCGCCGGCCGCAAAGCCGGCGCGCATCGAATCGATCGTGTTCTCCAGATAGGGATGGCCCGACGGCAGCATCCGCGCCGCGGTGCAGGTGTCGTTCGTCAGATCGCGTTCGTCGAAGCGCTGCGCAATCCCGCGATGCGCCAGCAGGACGGGTTTGCCGTCCTGGCGGGCGGCGAGGTGATTGGTGTTGTTGAGGTAGATCGCTGCGGCGACAACGGCGATGGCGACTGCTGCGTATTTGAGTTTCTTGTTCAAGGCCTGTCCCCGCGCGTGAGGCGCATTCGCTAGGCAGCCTTTCTGGTCGATTTGCGGCAGATCCGCTAATCCTTGAATCTCTCCACAAATGCGATCGCGCGTTTCATCGCATCCTCAAGCGCCGAACGATTGCCCGGGATGGATTGGTGACTTCGTCCAGGGTCGTCAAAACCATGTGTCGCGCCGGGATAGAGCATGACGTCGATCTTGCTGCCCGCGGCAATGGACCGCTCGGCCATCTCCCGGCACCGCGCAGGCGAGACCTCTTCATCATCCGAGGCAAGCAACAAGGTGACCGGCGCGCTGGTCGCAAGATTTGGTGCAAGCAGGGCTTTTGGTCCGCAGCCGGGATAGAGCACCAGCGCCGCGCGATAACCCGCCGTCTTGGCGCCTTGCCGTTGCATCACGTTCAGCGCGGTGCTGCCGCCATTCGACCAGCCCTGCAGGAATATCCGATTGGCAACGACGTCCGGCTGTTTGCGCAGCCAATTCAGCGCGCCCTCGGCATCGAGCGGCCGCACGGTCTTTTCATTGACGTCGGCGCGGTCCGGATCGTCGTGGGTGAAGCGATCGAAGCCGTGCGCCTTGCCGCGCGGCCCAAAACTGTCCGGAAGCAGCGCAAGGTAGCCGCGCTCAGCCCAATACTGGCCCCACATCATGTGCCGCTTCGACAGGCTGCCCGCATTGCACGCCGACGGACTGGTGCGCGACACCAGCGTGCAACCCTTGTTGACGTTGGCCGAGTAGGGGCCGCCGCGGCCGTGCAACATGACCACGGCGGGGTGAGGGCCAGGGGTTTGCGGCTTGAAGAGATAAGCGACGATCTCGGCCCGGCCGTCGGCGCTTGGGAAGAACACCGTGTCGGGCGCCGCGCAGGCGGCCGGTGCCGGCAGCATTGCAAGCATCAGCAGGACCACAAGCTGAATCGATCGGTTGGCCATCTGGGCAGCATTAGCGCCGTTTCGGACGGGCAATGCAAGGACGCATGGCAAGGCATGCCGCGCTCGGCTTGTCGGGATCGGGGCTCGCAGTTACGCTCGCCAAAAAAGGGGGAGCGCGGCGCGGATGAAGCAACTCAGGATCGGGGACATCACCATCGATGCGGTGATCGAGCGCGAGGGGCCGTGGCGGCGGCCGCAGGATTTCTTCCCGGCTTACGACGAGACGGTATTCAGGCATCATCTCGCCGGCATGGAGCCCGAAGTGTTCGACGCCGCCTCGGGCTTGATGGTCATCACCTATCAGACCTTTGTCGTCCGCACGCCGCGCTACACCATTCTGGTCGATACCTGCACCGGCGAGGACAAGGGCCATCCGCCACCGTTCGATTTTCCCGGCAAGGAGCGCTGGCGCAACGAGCTGTTTGCGCTCGGCATCTCCTACGAGCAGGTCGATTACGTGTTCTGCACCCATCTGCACATCGACCACACCGGCTGGAATACCACGCTGCGCGACGGCCGCTGGGTGCCGACCTTTCCCAATGCCAAATACATATTCCACAAGCGGGAATATGCCGCGTGGGAAGCGGAGAGCGCCAAGGGCGCAAATCCGCCCGGCACGGTCTTCCGCGACAATTGCCTGCCGATCGTCGAGGCCGGGCAGGCGCTTCTGGTTGACGACGACTACGCGCTCGATGATACCGTAACGCTGACGCCAACGCCGGGGCATTCGCCCTGTCACTGTTGCGTCAACATCTTTTCAAGGGGCAAGCGCGCGGTGGTGGCCGGCGACCTCATGCATCACGTGATCCAGTGCCGCGAGCCGGAATGGTCGGCCAAGCCCGACTGGGACCCGAAGCAGTCGGCGATCTCGCGGCGAAAGTTCTTTGCCTCTGTCGCCGGCACCGACACGCTGATCCTGCCGATCCATTTCCCGACGCCAACCGCCGGCCTGATCACGTCGGATGGCGACCGCTTCGATTATCGTTTCAAAAGGGACTGACTGACCATGGGAATGCAGCGGACGGACGGATTGCAACGGATGGATTTGGACCGTGAAGCTAACAGCGATTTCGTCCGCTATGTCGGGTTTGCCGACTAGTCACAAAACCGCAATCTTCTGACCTTGCCGTGCAATTCCAAATTCCACGCGGTGGGACCTCCGCGCACAGCGCAAAGGCATCTCACGCGATTGCGCTGTTCAGGGCGAGCGGAATTGAGCTAGTGCTCCTCAACCTACTGACGCAGGCAAGGACGGGCGATGAGTGACGATGAACAGACGGCGATGATCCGCGAGACCGTGGCGAAGTTCGTGGACCGCGAGCTCATTCCGCTGGAGCCGCAATACCTGCAGTCCAAACTGCCCGGCGCCGGTCACGCCCGATTGACCGATGCGCAGCGCCAGCGCCTGCGCGACGTATCGAAGGAGCTCGGGCTGTGGGGGCTCGACGCCCCCGAGGACCTCGGCGGTCACGACCTGCCGACGAGCACGATGGCCGCGGTCCACGAAGAACTCGGCCGCACCTGCGTCCCCTTCATACTGCCGCCGGACTCGCCGAACCTGCGCATGCTGCAGGCGGTCGGCACCGCGGCGCAGAAGGCGAAATATCTTCAGCCCTATATCGAGGGGCGGATGAGTTCGGCGATCGCGATTTCCGAGCCCGGCGCCGGCGGCGATCCCGCTGGCATGAAAACCCGCGCCGTGCTGGAGGGCGAGCATTGGGTGATCAACGGCCGCAAGATCTGGATCACCAACGCCAGCGCCGCTGATTTCATCATCGTCATGGCCCGCGTCGGCAGCGACCAACGCCACGGCGGCATCACCTCCTTTATCGTCGAGAAGGGCACGCCGGGCTTCATCATCGAGCGCGAGATTCCGATGCTCGGCGGTGAGTCAACCTACGAGATCGTGTTCGAGGATTGCCGCATCCCCAGGGACGCCGTGCTGGGCGAGGTCGGCAAGGGCTATGCACCGATGCAGCTCCGGCTGCGCACGCGGCGGCTGGAGATGGGATCGACCTGCATCGGCATTGCGAGGCGTGCGCTCGACATGTTGTGCGAGCACGCGAGGCAGCGCGAGACCTTCGGCGTCAAACTTGCCGACCGTCAGGCGATCCAGTGGTGGGTCGCCGACATTTCGACACGCCTGCATGCCTGCCGGCTGATGGTGCGCGATGCCGCCGACAGGACCGATCGCGGCGAGGACGTCCGCCAGGAAGCCTCGATGATCAAGGTGTTCGCAACGGAGATGGCCTATCAGGCCTGCGACCATGCCATGCAGACGCTCGGCGCGCTCGGCATGACGCTGGAACTGCCGCTCAACGCCCTCTCGCAGAAGGCGCGGCTGATGCGGATGTATGAGGGCCCGAGCGAGGTCCACCGCCAGTCGATCGCCCGCCGCGTGCTCGGGCTGCGCGGATAAATTCGCCGGCTAGCGTTTCTTGTCCTCGCCGATCATGTCGTGGACGCGGGTCGCCAGCGTCTCCACCACGAACGGCTTTGTCAGCACCCGCATGCCCGGCGAGAGATGGCCGCTGCCGATGATGGCGTTCTCGGCGTAACCGGTGATGAACAGCACCTTGAGCTCCGGCCGCGTCACGCGGGCGGCATCGGCTAGCTGCCGGCCATTGATGCCGCCGGGCAGGCCGACATCGGTGATCAAGAGGTCGACGACCGCTTCGGATTCCAGGATCCGGAGGCCGGCCGGGCCATCGGGCGCTTCGAGCGAGGCATAGCCGAGCTCTTCGAGCACGTCCGTCACCAGCATGCGAACGCTCGGCTCGTCGTCGACGATCAACACCGTCTTGCCGGTCGGCGCGCGTGCCGATGCGGTTGAGGAAGTGATGGTGGGGACCTCCGACGCGTCGCCGTAGTGCCGCGGCAGGTAGAGGCACATCGTGGTGCCGTATCCCACTTCGGAATAGATGCGGACCTGGCCGCCGGACTGCCGCACGAAACCATAGACCATCGACAGCCCGAGGCCGGTGCCCTGGCCGATCGGCTTGGTGGTGAAAAACGGATCGAAGGCGCGCGCGATCACCCCAGGCGTCATGCCGGTGCCGGTATCGGTGACGCAGAGCGACAGATATTGCCCGGGCGGCAGGTCGCGCTCGGCGGCGGCGTGGTCGTCGAGCCATTTGTTCGCCGTCTCGATCGTGATGCGCCCGCCCTCCGGCATGGCGTCGCGGGCATTGATGCAGAGATTGAGCAGGGCGCTTTCGAGCTGGGACGCATCGATCAATGTCGACCACAGGCCGCCGGCGGTCACCACTTCGAGCGTGATCTGCGGTCCGACGGTGCGGCGGATCAATTCCTCCATGTCCATCACCAGCCGGTTCACGTCGGTCGGCTTGGGGTCGAGGGTCTGCCGGCGCGAGAACGCCAGCAGGCGGTGGGTGAGCGCCGCGGCGCGCTTCGACGCGCCTTGCGCTGCGGCGACATAGCGCTGGATGTCGGCGGTGCGGCCCTGGCGCAGCCGCACCTCGAGCAATTCCAGCGAGCCGATGATCCCGGTCAGCAGGTTGTTGAAATCATGCGCGATGCCGCCGGTGAGCTGGCCGACCGCCTCCATCTTCTGCGACTGACGCAGGGCTTCCTCGGCCTGCTGGCGCTGGGCGATCGCTTCCACAACGCGCGCCTCCAGCGTCTCGTTGAGATGCTGCAACGCCTGCTCGGCGCGCTTGCGCGCTGTGATGTCCTGAAACAGCACCGCGACCTGGCGACGGCTGGCCGGCTCGATGCGGAAGGCCGCGAGTTCGAGATGGCGGCCGGTCGCGACCAGCTCACGCTCGAAACGGATGGGCACGCCGGTTCGCAGCACGCCGCCATACAGCTCGGCCCAGCCGTCGGCCTCGTCCGGCACCATCTCGCGCAGTTTCTGCCCGACCACATTCGGGATGCCTGCATGCAGCGCGTAGGCCGGATTGGCCTCGACATGGATGTAGTCGCTCAGCGGACCGTGCGGGCCGTCGAGGAATTCGATGATGCAGAAGCCCTCGTCGATGGCGTTGAACAGGGCGCGATAGCGCTGCTCGCTGTCGGCCAACGCCGTCGCGGCACGCTCCAGCTCGGTGTTGTCGTTAACCGCGAGGGCACGGAGCCTTGCGTTCTCCGCCTCGAGCGCCGCGATACGGTCCTGCAGTTCTTCGATCTCAACCAGAGTCACGGACACCCGCCGGGGGCAACCGCGCGAAACAGCGGTCGTTTCAGGGATTTGGGGACGTTGCGCACAATAAGTTCCAACGCAAGGAAAAGTTCCACCTGTTTCTGGCGGAGCAGGGCTGCCGTTGGCCGCCCCCCTTGGGCCCGCGCACACGTCCGAAGGGAAGCGCTACGCTCCAAGGCTTCGACATCGGCGAGTGGCAAGCGGGACGCGTTCGGCCGGATGCGCAATGGGCTCGGAGTCGGATCGACCCGCGTACGAGTGAAACGATTGCATCGATGCATCTGTATCGCTTCGTGCGGACGTTGCGTAGGAATACGCACGTAATACTACGGCTTGTTCATCGTTCGTTGAGCGTAGCTGCCGCTCGACCATGTTCGTTCATGACATGGATCAACGACGGCCTCCTGATTCTGTGCCTTGCTGGCGTGAACAGGCGCGTTGTGCGCTGATTGGGATTTTAGGATGCTCTCGCTTTTTTCTCAGCCTGCCGCCAAGCAAACACAGCCAACCACCGCTCCCGATACGCAGCCCGCAGCAACGGTCGTTTCAGCCGTGCAGTCGATACGCGTGCTGGAAACGGACGAGCGGCTGGCCAACGTTTCTCCCGCCGACTTTGCGTTCGACGGCGCGCAGTCGCCGCTGGCAATCGCGTTCATCTCGCCCCACAACGACTTTCGCCGCGTGACCGCAGCGCTGCAAGGCATGGCAGGCCAAACGCCCGTGATCGCCGTGTCGACGGCCGGCGAGCTGTGCTCGGCTTCGGGCCAGCCGCTCTACAAGGCGACCGGTACGAGCTGGTCGTCGGTCGTAATTCAGGTGTTTCCCGCCGACCTCCTGCAATCCGTCGCCATCCACGGCATTCCGCTGCACAACGAAGATATCCGCAAAGGGGCACCGTCGGTCGCGCACGATGCGCGGATCGATGCGATTGCAAAGTCACTGGCATCGGTCAGGCTGCCGTTCGGCGTCGACGTGCGCGACACCGTTGCGCTGGCATTCGTGGATGGTGTTTCGGCATCCGAGAACTACTTCATGGAAGCCGTCTACCGCAGCGGCAAATTTCCCTGCGCCTTCGTTGGCGGGTCGGCAGGCGGCAAGCTCGACTTCAAGAATACCTATATCTTCGACGGCCGTAAGGTGATCGAGAACCACGCGCTTGTCATCTTCATGAAGCTGGCGCCGGGGCGGGGCTATAGCCTGTTCAAGAGTCAGAATTTCAAAAAGACCGGCCAGTCGTTCGTGGTGATGGGCGCCGACCCCGATAGGCGCACCGCGTCCGGCGTGCTGGACAACAAGGCCAACGAGATCCGGCCGTTCGCGACCGTGCTCGCCGAGTCGCTCAAGACCACGCCGGCCAACGTGATGTCCCGGATGACCGGCTATTCGTTCGGCATCGAGGTCGGCCGCGACCTGTTTGTGCGCTCCGTCGCCGATATCAATCCGGAGACCGGCGTCATCTCCTTCTTCTGCGACGTCAATTCCGGCGACAGGCTGGAGCTGTTGGAGGCGACCGACTTCGTCGAGCAGACCCGGCGCGATCTCGAGGTGTTTCTGCGCGGCAAGCCGCCGGCCATCGGCGCGATCCTCAACGACTGCATCCTGCGCCGCCTCAACAACGAGAAGTCGCTGCGCAACATGACCGGCATCTGGCCGATGCCGGTAGCGGGCTTCTCGACCTTCGGCGAGCTGTTCGGGATCAACATCAACCAGACGCTGACGGCGATCGTGTTCTTCGACACGCGGGAGCAGCCGCTGTCGGATACGTTCCTCGATATGTTTCCGATCCACTACGCCCATTTCGTGGAGTATTTCACGCGGACCCACCTCAACCGGATGATCCTGCTCAACCGGATCAAGGACGGAATTGTCAGCCGCCTGACCGAATATCTCAGCGCCAGTGCAGCCCTGAGCGGGAAGGTCGAGGACGCATTGGGGCAGACCGCCTCCATCAATTCGATCGTCGAGGACATCCGCTCGGTGATCCTGTCGAGCGCGCAATCGGCGGCCAAGGCGACCGACACCACCGCCCTGGCGCAGGAGTTCGCCGGCCTCACCGAGGCCATGAACGGCCTCAGGGACATCCTGAAGATCATCGACACCATTGCAGGCCAGACCAACCTGCTCGCGCTCAACGCGACCATCGAGTCCGCACGGGCCGGCGAGGCCGGCCGCGGGTTTTCGGTGGTGGCCAACGAGGTCAAGAAGCTGGCGCAGGATACCAGGACCAGCCTGTCGCGCACCCACGCCTCGATCGGCGGAATGGAGAGTTCGCTGTCCTCGCTCGGCGACAATATTCAGGAGACGCGCGGCCAGCTGCTGCAGACGCAGGACGGCTACAGCAGCATCGTCTCGCATATCGAGGAGATGTTCCGCAATCTGCAGACGGTCAACGCCGTGCTCTCCGATCTCGAGAGCTTCGTGCGCGACCGCAATGGCGCGCTGACGAGCGCAATGCGCGACATCGAAATGCTCAAGCGGATCGGCTAGGCTGACCCGGCCGATCCGATATACGGCTTACGCCGCCCGCACTTCCGAGAGGAAGCGGTTGACCTGGCCGGCGAGGTCCTTGGACTGCGAAGACAGTTGCTCGGCCGCGCCGAGCACCTGATTGGCGGCGGCGCCGGTATCGTCGGCGGCCTTCTGGACACCCGTGATGTTGGAGTTGACCTCCTGGGTGCCGCGCGCCGCTTCCTGCACGCTGCGCGAGATTTCCTTGGTCGCCGAGCCCTGTTCCTCGATCGCCGCCGCAATCGCGGTGCCGATCTGGTCGATCTCGCCGATGACGTTGGCGACGTTCTGGATCGCCGTCACGGTCTCGTCGCTCGCCGCCTGGATCGCGGCGATCTGCTCGGAGATCTCGGTGGTCGCCTTGGCGGTCTGGCCGGCCAGCGATTTGACCTCGGAGGCGACGACGGCAAAGCCGCGGCCGGCATCGCCGGCGCGCGCGGCTTCGATGGTCGCGTTCAGCGCCAGAAGGTTGGTCTGCGCCGCAATGCTCTGGATCAGCGTCACGACGTCGCCGATCTTCTGCGCGCCTTCGGCGAGCGAACGGGCGGTGTCGCCGGTGCGCCGCGCATTGTCGACGGCGCGGGCGGCGATCTCGGTCGATTGCGCGACCTGGCGGCCGATCTCGGAGATCGAGGAGGCCAGTTCCTCGGTGGCGCTGGCCACCGTCTGCACGTTGGCGGAGGTCTGGTCGGAAGCCGCGGCGACGATCGCCGCCTGACGGTTGGTCAGCGTCGCCGTCGACGACATCGACTGTGCCGTGTCTTCCATGATGGAGGACGCGGCCGACAGCCCGCCGACCAGTTCGGTGACCTTGGCTTCGAAGGAGCGGGTGAGCTCGTCGAGCATCTGGGCGCGGCGCATCTTGCCGTCGCTCTCGGCGGCCTTCTCGGCGGCGAGGCGTTCCGCCGCGATCATGTTGTCCTTGAAGACGCGCACCGCGGACGCCATCGCACCGATCTCGTCGCCGCGCTCGGCGCCGGCGATCTCGCCGGTGACATCGCCGCTGGCGAGCTGGGACATGGTGGCGGTGAGGTCGACGATCGGTTTGCAGACGCGGCGACGGACCATCGCGATCAGCCCGGCACTGGCGGCGGCGACCGCAACGAGGCCAGCGAGCGCGATCAGGAAGCTGAAGCGCGCGGAGGAATGCGCCGAACCCAGAACGGCCTCCGCGTTGTTATAGAAGGCGTCGCGGACCTCGACGACGGCGCCGAGGCCGACCTGGGATTCGGCATAGAAGAAATCGACATTATGCTCGTACTTGCCTGAGGCTGCGCCATCCTTGACGAGTTTCAGCTCCTTGCCGAAGCGGTTTACGTAGATCTCATTCATCTTTTCCAGCGCCGCCGCCACGTTGGGCGGCGTCGCCGGGTTGCCGCGCAGTTCCTGCAGCGACATCAGGATCTGGTCGGCGCGCGCCTGCGAGCGGGAAAATTCCATTTTTTCCGGCTCGGTGGCCGCGCGATTGGCGCCGACGAGGTTCTTGTGGATGCTGGCGTTGTAGCCGCCGACGTCGCGTAAATTCCAGGCGATGTTGGCGTAGACGGCCTGCCGGTAGGCATCGCCGTCCAGCTTCGCCATGCGGCGCACCTGCTCGTCGAGCAGCTTGGTGACGGCGGCATTGAACACGGCATTGTCGGCGACGATCTTTCTGGCGGCATCCTTGCGCGCCTCGGCCGGGCCGTCGATAGCCTTGTCCATGGCGTCACGCAGTGCGTTGAATTTCACGTTCAGATCGTCGATCCCGCTGCCGATCGCGGCGGCGTCGTCGAGGCTGCCGGACAGGTTCTTGCGGACCGCGTTCATCTTGTCGCGCGCACCGTCGGTGTTCTTGCGAAGCTTTTCGTTGAGTTGCTTCCGCACCGCCGGATCGACGGCGGGCGGCCCGTAGAGGATGTTGGTGGCAAAGCCGCGCTCGGAGTTCATGTAGCGCGGGATGTCGCCGACGGCGCGCACCACCTCCAGCCGGCTCTGGGCAAGCGAGACCTTCTCCATGGTCTCGTATTTTGAGACCGCCACGTAGATGGCGAGCCCGCCACCGACGGCGGAAAGCGAAACGATGGCAGCAGTCAGGAGGGTTCCGATTTTCATGGGGTTTTTACGCCAATTTGACTGATACGCAGGTGCGGGGCCACCAGTATAAGTGGTGCTAATTAATCCAGAGTTTACGCTTGGCGGCGTCACACCAGGGCGTTCCGGTTCGTCTTGATGGCAGCGCTGCGGATTCCGTCCGCGGCGTTCGGGTAGAGGAGTTCAGAACATGAAGATCGTCATCATCGGCGGTACGGGCCTGATCGGCTCGAAATTGGCCCCGTTGCTCGGCTCGCGTGGCCATGAGGTCTTGCAGGCGTCGCCGAGCCGGGGCGTCAATGCCGTGACCGGGGAGGGCCTGCAAGCGGCGCTTTCCGGCGCCGACACCGTCGTCGATGTGTCGAATTCGCCCTCGTTCGAGGACAAGGCCGTGCTGCACTTCTTCGAGACCGGGACGCGCAATTTGGTCGCGGCGGCCAAGCAGGCCGGCGTCCGCCATTGTGTCGCACTGTCGGTGGTCGGCACCGACCGCCTGGAGAGCAGCGGCTATTTCCGCGCCAAGCTGGCGCAGGAGCGGCTGATCGTCGCCTCCGGCCTCGCCTACACGATCCTGCGCGCCACCCAGTTCTTCGAGTTCGTCGGCGGGATCGCGGATTCCGGGCGCAGGGATGGCGAGGTCCATGTTTCCAGCCAGTTGATGCAGCCCCTGCTTTCCGACGAGGTCGCAGAGGCGCTGGCGGACGTGACGCTCGGCGAGCCCGCGCGCGGCATCCGCGAGGTGGCGGGTCCTGAAGCATTGCCGCTGTCCGATTTCGTCGGCCGCTGGCTGCGCAAAAAGGGCGATACGAGCCGGATCGTGGCGGGCGCCGAGGTGCCGTATTTCGGCGCGCCGCTCGCGCTGCGAACGCTGGTGCCGGACGACGGCGCCCGGATCATGCCGACGCGTTTCGATGATTGGCTGGGCAGGGCGGCGTAGGGGCGGGGAGCTCCTTGCGCTGGCAACTCGCGGAGTTCGCAGGATGGGTTTCGCTGCGCTCTACCCATCCTGCGCAGACTCGCTCACTGCGTTTCTTCGGTCGTGCTCTTTGCGGCGGAACGAGGTTGCGCCGGCGCCCTGGAGCCCATCTCCTGACAGGGCAACTGCATCCATGTGCCGTCGGCCGCCTGCTGATAGGCGTGGCAGGAGGAGGATGCCGGCGCCTCGGTCGCTTTCGTCGTGTGCGAATGCGCGCTGGAATTTCTGGCGAGTGTCGGCGCCGCCAAAGTAAGGAGGGCGGCCGCCGAACCGAAGAAGATCGCTTGCCCTAGTCGCATGGGAAATTCTCCTTTGTCGAAAGCGAATGCTTTCTTCCTAATAGAAATTGTGGAGATTTTTGGAAAGGACGGCGAGCATTGCCAGCGCTTGCTTAACGCTTTGCAAACGCTGCGCGGCCGCCGACGCGCTGCAGGAGGAAATCTGTCGTTTCGCTGAGGAACCAGATCTTTCGGCCGGGCGTTGGCTTGCCATCATGCCGAAGGCACGGTGTCCATGCGTCCGGAAAAGTCACTCTTCCATGCGCTGCTGACCCATTTCCTGATGGGCGTGGCGCTCGGGCTGTCGCTGGTGTTGTTGCTCGCCCTGATCGATGTCTTCCATGTCAGGGATCTCGTCGCCCAAAGCTCGGCTCCGGTTCAAACCGCGGTGATGCTCATCACGACCTACGGCCTGATGTTCGGCATCGGCGCGGCGCTGACCGGCCTGGTGCTGACGCTGGAAGACGAGAGCTGAGACGAGCGGCTTGCCTGGTCAGCGGCGCAGGCGCGCGATCGTGCCGGCGACGATCTGCATGGTTATGCCGACGATCCATCCGGCCATGATCATCGATGTCCATGCCAGATGCGGATCGTGGCGCAGCACGATGACGCCGACGCAGGCGAACGCCGAGAACGCCGCGAGGAAGGTGCCGATCGCGCTGAGCAGTTCCGGCGTATCGATCTTGCCGACCCAGGCGCCATCGCGGGGCGGCCCGTCGGATGTACCGGCAGGCAGGGGCGGCGTATCGATGCCGAGATAGAAGCCGACGGCGCCGCCGATCATCATCAGCAGCAGGAAGGCCTGGCTGGTAAGTGCGGCGTAGCTAGTTCCCACCAGCGCCGCCACAAACAGCCCGCTCGCCGCGCCTGCCATCGCAAGGCCAAGGCGTTCCAGAACGTGGGCGATCTTTCGAACGCGGGTTTGCATGGTGGTGAGCCCGCCGGTTACACCGGGAGATTAGGACGGTTTCCGGCAGGGTGAAAGCAACCTATCGGCGAAGTTGGTGTGCCGAACTGATACGACGTAGCATCCGGCCGTCAACGCCAGGGGACTGGCTGCAACAGCGAGATGGGGAGACGCGAGCCGATGGGCCTTTTCGACAATCCATTCGATCCCACACGCGAGGCGGCGCTGGTCACCGGCGCCGGCAACGGCATCGGGCGCGCGATCGCGCAGGCGCTGGTCGGCGAGGGCGTGCGTACGGTATTTGCCGACGTCAATCCCGACACCGTGACCGCGGCGATCAGGGCCTCGACCCGGCCGGAGCTGGCGATGCCCTGGGTCGGCGATCTCGCCGATCCCGCGGCACGGAATGCGCTGCTGAGTGAAGCAGCCAACGTGCTCGGCTGCGTGACGCATTTCGTGCACAGCGCCTCGCCGCCGCGGCGCGAGAGCGACCATGTGCTCGGTGTCACCACGGAAACCTGGGCGCAGATGCATGCGGTGAATTTGGAAGCCGGATTCCATCTGTCGCGCGAACTGGCGCGAAAGCTGATCGCCGACAAGCAGGGCGGTTCGTTCCTGCTGCTGACCTCGCTGCATGCCGGCACGCCGCGCAACCTGCCGCATTACTCGACGTCGAAGGCGGGGCTGTCGATGCTGGTGAAGGAGCTGGCCAAGACATTCGGCCGCTTCGATATCCGCGTCAATGCGCTGGTGCCCGGCGCGATCGCGGCCGGCGGCTTCGTCGCCGACCCTGCGCTCGCCCGGCATATTCCGCTCGGCCGGCTCGGTGAAGCGAAAGACCTTGCGCCACTGGCGCTGGCGGTGCTGTCGAACCGGATCTCGGGTTACGTGACAGGCGCGGCGATCGTGGTCGATGGCGGGCTGTCGCTGACCAACTGGTTCGAGCCACCGGAGTTGGAGGATTTGTAGGATGGTAGAGCGAAGCGATACCCATCGTATTCGCGGATCGCGCGATTGATGGGTTTCGCTTCGCTCTACCCATCTTACGAAATCGGTTCGTGCCGGGGAAAAAAGTGGGGCGGGTCAGGCGAAGCCGTAACCCGCCGCTTTGCCGGGGATGGCGGATTACGCCTTACGGCCAATCCGCCCTACCGGATCTAATCCGCTCGTTGCATCGAGAGCTGATGCTTGGCGTGCCATTTCGGGCCGGGGCCGCGCATGTAGTGCAGCTCGGGCCGGTAGGGATTGCGGGCAACGTCGAGCAGCCTGTTCCATTCCATCGCGGTTTCGATCAGGCGTCGGAGGAGCAATTGCATGGCCAGCATGGCATCACCTCAATGCGGCTTGCCGAGCACGGACGAAAACGGCAGGGCGAAGATTTCCTGGTCGAGGTCGTCGCTGACATGCAGCGTCCAGTCGCGCCAGTCTTCCGGGTCCTGCAGCATGATCAGCGACTGCACGACGCGTGCGGCGTGGGCGCGTATCTCGGCGAAATTTTCGACCGCCGTGCCACGCTGGTCGATGCATGCACCTTCGGAATTGGAGCAGTGGAAATAGACGTGTGCCATATCCGACTCCTGCGATTGCGATTCACGGCCGAAAAATAGCAGGTGGAAGACCGGCTTAATATTCGGGGAGATTGCGTACGGGATACTACGGGGGAGCCAGGCGATCTCTGGTGGAACCCTGCAGATGCCTAGACTTGTCTGAAAATTTATCCATCGCCGCGGAAGGAACGAGAATTCCGGTTCTGCCGTTTTAGTGGGCAAGCCGCGGCGACACGCGAGCGCCCGCGACATGACCGATGGAACCCCGGGAGAGCGTCATGATGTCGGAAATGCAGATCCATACGATTGCGCGCCAGATGATGGAGAAGCACGGCCTCACCGCGATCGCGCAAGCGGCGCACAACGCGCAGGCTTGCGAGACCAAGGGCGATGTCGAGGAAGCCAAGGAGTGGCGTCATATCGAAGACGCCATGAAACTGATGCGGGGACCGCATCAGAGCTAGCCTCATCTGTCCGGATGCAGTGTGCCGCATCCGGATAGATGCATGATTACCGCAACGGCATCGGCGGGCGCACCACCGGCTCGCCATCATCTGCGATCGTCTGGCGCGGCGGCGCGGGCGGCGGTGGTACGATCTGCACGGGCGGAGGCGGCGCTGCGGCTGCAGCCGCTACCGGCGCGGGCGAATACGAGGGTGAATAGGAAGAGACCGGCTTTGGCTTGCGCACCGGCGGGGGCGCTGGCCGTGCTGCCGGCGGCGGCGCGACCGCGACAGTTCGCGCCTCCGGAGGCCTGGTCTCGGAAACCTTCGCCTCCGCAGCCTTTGCCTCGGACGCCTTGGTCAATTCACGCGCCATCTGCGCCTGGCTCGCCTTGAGCTGGGCGATGGTGGCTTTCAGCTCCTCGACCTGCTTGCCCATCGCGGCAAGATCCTGCGCCATCGCTTGCAACTGGGCCGTATCGGCAGACGGAGCCGGCGGCACAGCGGCGGCGGTGGCCGCGGGTTCGGGCTGAACGGGGGCGGTGGCAGGTTGAGCGGCCTGATCCGCTGCGGCGGTCTCCGTGGCGGGCGTGCCCGGCTGCTCGGCAAGGGCAGGCTTGGCAGTCGAAGGCAAGGCCGCCAGCAGGAAGGGCGGCGTCCATTCGGCGGCCATCGCCTTGGCGTCATCGCCATAATGCTGCCAGCCGGCGGCAGCGATGGCGCCGACAAGGCCGAGCGCCGCCATGAAGGCGCGCCTCACCCATTTGGCCGTTGGCCGTTCCTCTAGGACCTTGAGGCCATCGACCTTGATCTCGCCCGCGCCGACATTCTCGGCGACGATTTCACGGCCGATCTGGATGTCGGGGGTGTCGGGTGCGCTGAATTGGGGTTCGGCCTGCCGAACCGGCGCGCCGACCGCAATCGAAGGCGCGATGTGAACTGGCGGGGCGGCCGGGGGTGCTGCCGGGTCATGCGCCAGCGGCGGCGCCTTTTCGGCATGCGGCATCTTTTCGGCATGCGCATGCAACAGCGATTCGATCGCGAAGACGTCGTGCGGATCGGTGTCTTTCAGCGTTGGCATGGATTGCATTGGCGGTCCCTTGCTCAGTCCAATGTCACCCGGATCTGGGCGGCGAGCATGCGTTGCTGCGTGGAAAAACCCTCTGCCCAGCCTCAACACGGCCAGCGAGGTTTGACCAAAACAAGGCGATCTCGTGGAGAGGTTGAGGCCGCGGCGGGCGAGGGCCGCTGAAACCGGGGAAAAACAGGCCTTACAGGGCCGCGCCGGCGATATCGGGGCGGTGCCGGGCGTGCCATTTCGGGCCGGGGCCGCGCATATAGTGTCGCTCGGGACGGTACGGGTCGCGGGCGCGCTGGATCAGGCGGTGGCACCGCGCCAGCATCGCGTCGATGCGGCGGAGCAACGGCATGAAGGGCGGGCGCGCCGGCAGCATGGCTTTTCCCTCAGTGCGGTTTGCCGAGGACGAAGGCGAACGGCAGAACGAAGATTTCGTCGTCGAAATCGTCGTTCACATGCACGACCCAGTCGCGCCAATCTTCTCCGTCGCGCCCCATGATCATCGAGCGGACGATGCAGGCGGCGCGGTCGCGGGCCTCGGTGAGATCGCTCACGGCTTCGCCGGATCGGTCGAGCCGGACTTCCCGGGAGTTTGAGCAGTGGAAATAAACCTGGGCCATGATGGCCTCCTGCGTTTGAACCGTCCTGCATTGTTGGTTGCAGGATAGCCGCGCCAGGTTCTGGTTCTCTGTGACAAATGTCACAGTTGCTGCTTAGGATTTTATTAAGACTGTAGTGGTGAAATTTTAGGCATGGAATCGCAGCGGAACCGGACCTCCCGAGCCGGCAGTTGCAAGAGAAGGCCGGCGGCGTAATGCCCGCCGGCCTTTTCTCTTGGCTCCGACACCGTGGTGGCGACGCGCTACACAACTCACAGCGCTGTGAATCTATGTCCGGAACTTCATCCTCGTCTCGCCCGTTCGTTCTTCACACGTCAATGGAGGAATGAGCGATGACGAAACTGAAGCTGCTCGGGGCGGCCGCGATCCTGGCCATGGGCCTTGCGGCGCCGGCAATGGCGCAGGAAGCAACCCAGGAGCCCGGCATGATCGGGTTCTCGCACCCGAATTCCAACTATCTGCGCGGCGGGTACGGCGCGCGTACGCCGAGCCCCTATGATCACAGCTACTACCATGAAGGCTATTACGGGCATCGCGTGTACGGACCTCGCGCATATTACGGGCCCGGCCCCGTCGGGCTCGCGGTCGGAACGGCGGCCGCCATCGCGGGCGCGCCGTACGCCGATTCCTATGCCTATTACGGGCCCGGCTATTGGTAGAGCCGGACGCGCAACTGCAACGAAGCGGCCGCAAGGCCGCTTTTTTGTGGCCTGTCGTCGCTCGGCCTCAGGGCGTGCCGAGCCAGGCCTCAGGTTCATTTGCCGCAAGCGTGCGCCTTGCATGGGACGGGCGCGCATGGTTCGACTGCATCATCCAATCTCTGAAGGTTGAGGTCCCATGAGCAACCGCATTCTCGTGTTCTACGGCTCCTACCGTTCCGACCGCATGGGCATCCGGCTGGCGCAATTCGTGGTCGAGGGGTTTCGCGCGCGCGGCGACGATGTCGAACTGATCGACGCCAAGGCGATCGGCCTGCCGATGCTGGACCGGATGTACAAGGAACATCCGAAAGGCGGCGCGCCGGAAGTACTGGAAAAGCTCGCCGGGCAAATCCGCGGCGCCGACGGGTTCGTGTTCGTCACCGGCGAATATAATTGGGGGATGCAGCCGGGGCTGAAAAACCTCACCGACCATTTTCTGGAGGAATGGTTCTGGCGGCCGGCGGCGATCGCGAGCTATTCGGCCGGCCGCTTCTCCGGCGCGCGCGCCGCGATCGCCTGGCACGGCACGCTTTCGGAAATGGGCATGGTGGTGATTTCGAGCTCGATTGCGGTCGGGCCGATTGCACAGACGCTCTCGGAAGACGCCAAGGCGACGGGCGAGGGCGGCAAGGCGCTCGAACATGCGTTTCCGCGCTTTGCCGACGATCTCGCCTGGTGGATGGAAGCGGCGCGGGCGCAGCGCGAACGCAAGAAGCCGCCTTATTGAGATGATCGACACCGAGCGGGTGACGCGCTGCGATAGCTAATAAGCGGAGCGGCAGTACGTTCACGGCGCGCCGGGCCTTCGAAGCGCAAAACTCTCGCCCACTTTTCGCCATGCGCGGGCAACAGATTGGCTTTGCCTTTCATTCGGCCTTCCGCTTTTCGCTGGTCGAGCAGCCTGCGGGCCGCCGATCGCTCCATGCACGGGTTAAGGAAATCGATGTCGCCAGCGAAAATCGGCTGTGGCCTGCTTGTTGGTGCCGTGCTGGCCGCGCTCAGCGGCGCTGCGATCGGCGCGCAGAACCTCGATCAGGGCAAGCCAGTGCAAAAACTGTTTGCCGAAGGCTGCGCCTCCTGCCACCGCAGCCCGCGTGGGCTCGGCAAGGGCCGCTTCCAGCTCACGCTCTATCTGTTTCTGCAAAAACACTATTCCAGCGGCTCGAGCTCGGCCTGGGCGCTGGCGTCCTATCTGGAATCCGTCGACAGCGGCAAGCGTGTGGCTGCCAAGCCGGCGAAATCCGCCTCGCGCACCTCGTTCCGTCCGCCGGCGCCGGTGCCGTCGCGATAGACTGCAGTGCGATCAAGCAGATCGCATCATGATCTCATCTTCTTGTGCATGATCTCCGGGCAAACGCGGCGCGTTTGTCGGGAGGCAAGACCGGTTCCTGGTTTTTCGGATCATGCTCCTTACGCCACGGCTTGCTCACGGGGCCGCTGCGAAATCTCCCCAAGCTTGTCATCTTTTCGACGCGCGCCGGCATACCATCATCCTTGTACGTGTGGCGTGGGGAGTGATGATCATGGTGGTGGCTGAGCTTCAGACCAAGGTGGAAAAGTACGAGAGCAGGGCCTCCAGGTGCGAGGCGCAGGCGCGCGAGGCCAAGGACAAGGCTCAGCAGACGTTTTATGAAGTGCTGGCCGGCTACTATGCGAGCCTGGCGACGGATTTCCGAAAAATTCTCGAAAAGCGAATGGTGGCGTAAGGCGCGGGCTGTTTCCGGATATTGCTTGGGTTGATCCGGCTACAGCCCTGCCGTGAGCGCGCTTTCATGCGCCGCCGATCACGCGGGTGATTGGCCCGCTGCCGCAGCAATGCGGGCAGAGCGCGCCCCTGATGCCGTGACATTCGGGGCTGGTGTCCTCACCGGCGCCGGGACGCGGCTTCGTAGCCGCGGTTGAGCATCGGGCTGGCCGCCTTGGTCCGCTTGGCGCGGGCCTCCATGGTGTCGGCCCGTAACGCAGCCGAGGCAAAAAGGTTGCGAACAGGGGTGCAACTTTCGCGGGGCGAACGCGTTGGCTCGGTATGACAAGCAACGCATCCCTGCATCCCGACACCCAGTATCCCAACACCCTGCATCCAATGACGGGCTTCGACCCGTCCGAGCCTGCCATCCTGCACGACCTCGCCACCGATCGGATCATCACCTGGATCGGCGACCAGGCCGACGATTTTCGCCGCGTGGCCAACGCGCGGGACGATGGCACGGTGGCTTGGCGCGAATACGTGTTCGACGGCTGGGATAACGTGCTCGGCGGTTGAGGCGGATCGGTGCGTCGTCGGATGGATGACGTTGACGTTAATCCGCCCTGCGATCCGCAATCTCCCTGCCGCGCTCTGCGAGCTTCACCATCACCTGAAGCGCCTGATTGGTCGGCGTTGCGATGCCGAGCTCGGCGCCCTTGCGCACCACATGGCCGTTGAGGAAGTCGATCTCGCTCGGCTTGCCGCGCGCAAGGTCCTGCGCGGTCGACGATATCTGGTTCGGCATGATGGCGGGGATGTTCAGGATGTGGTCGACGAGATCATCGGGAATAGCGACGCCGCAGGCGCGGGCGACGGCGGTTGCTTCCGTTACGGCGCTGGTGACGACCTGCCGCGTGCCTTCGACCTGCAGCATCGGCCCATAGGCGATGCCGGCGACCGCCGACAGCGCGTTGTAGGCGCAGTTGATGATCAGCTTGCTCCACAGCGTCTTGTCGATGTCATCGGCGAGCGTGACGCCGATGCCGGCGGCCCGCAGCGTTTCCGCCAGCGCGGCCCTGACAGGCGATGGCCCGATCGCGAGATCGCCGCCGCCATGGTGCCTGACATGGCCGGGTCCTGCCATCTCGCTGCCGACATAGACGACGACGGGAACGACAGCCTGGCCGATGACGGAAGCAAGCCTCTGCGCATTGTCGACGCCGTTCTGCAGGCTGAGCACGGACGTATCAGGCCTTAAGCTGGCGGCCATCGCGCGGCCGGCCGTTTCGGTGTCGGCGGACTTGACGCACACCAGCGCGAGATCGGGCGGCGCGATGCCGGCCGGGTCGGTCGCGGCCTTGGCGGGCAGGCGGCCGCGGAACGTCTTGGTGTCCAGGAGCAGGCCCTGCGCGTTGATGGCGTCGACATGCACCTGCCGGCCGATGAAGGTCACGTCATGCCCGGCCTTGAGCAGCAGCCCGCCATAGTAACAACCGACCGCGCCGGCGCCGATGACTGCGACTTGCATGCTGTTCTCCGTTCGTCTGATGCAGCGAGTTGGCTAAGCTAACCCGGATAAGACGGTATTTGCTTCTTTGCCAGTCCCAATTCACTGCGCATTCGGCCCGCCGGCTGATCCGGATTGCTTGCCGGGACGGGGCGCTTAGCGGGTGTTCGCGCTGGCTTATTTCAGGTAGCATTGTCGCATGAGTGAAACCGAGACCCTGTTTGCGGCTCTGCGTCAATCGTCGGACGAAGCCGTTGTCGGCATGCTGGAGCGCATGGTGCGGGATGCCCCGGATCATGCCTTGAACAAGATCAACGCGCTTGATCTCGCGCGCACCGAGGGCATCGACGAAGACCGGGTCATCGCGGCCCTCCTGAATGCGGTGGGGCTCGGCATGTTCGAGATGACATGGAACGTGATGTGCCCGAGCTGCGCCGGGGTTCTTTCCGCCAACAAAAGCCTGAAGACCCTGGATCGGGCGCAGTATCATTGCGCCTTCTGCGCCGCGGGCTATGAGACGACGCTCGATAATCTGGTCGAGGTGACCTTCACGGTAAGCCCGCGCGTGCGCAAGATCGCGGCTCATAGTCCCGACGAACTGCCGGCAGCCGAATATTATCGCCAGATCTTCTGGAGTTCGGCGATCGATCTTCCGGACGATCTGGAAAAGCTGCTGGACGAGGTCACGCTCGAAATCGTCGACCTGCCGGCAGGGGAGCGGGCCATTCTTTCCCTGCAGGTGCCGCAGGGCACGTTGATCATGTTCGACCCCGTGACGCATGCAGCCCAGTTCCTGGAGGTCAGGGGTGAAGAGACCAGCGAGCGCCAGAACCTGTCGCTGACCTTCAACAGGGTCCAGGTTCCCGTCGACGCCGCGACGTTGCGCCCCGGACCACTGCGTCTGGCCTTGGACAACCGCACCGACAGTCGCGTATTGCCGGCGGTGTGGGTCGCAAACCCGGCGCTGGACGACCTTCTGAAGCGACGGAAATCCGTTCTCACGGCAACGCGCCTGCTTACCAATCAGACCTTCCGCGATATCTATCGGACCGATACGCTCGCCATCGGCCAGCGCCTGAAGATATTGAGCCTGACATTCCTGTTCAGCGATCTCAAGGACTCCACGGGTCTCTATGAGCGCGTCGGAGACCTCACGGCCTTCGATCTCGTCAACGAGCATTTCCGGCTGCTCCAGGAGATCATCGCCTCTGAAAGGGGAGCGATCGTGAAGACCATTGGCGATGCTGTCATGGCGACCTTCGAGACGCCTGACCGCGCCATTGCCGCTGCGATCCGCATGCGCGAGGCGATGAGCGATCTCGGCGCCGAGCGTCAGCATCAGAGCCTGCGCCTGAAAATGGGCATCCACGAAGGGTCATGCCTTGCGGTCACGCTCAACGGCCAGCAGGACTATTTTGGCCAGACGGTCAATATCGCATCGCGGATCCAGGGCCTGGCTGAATCACGCTCGATCGTGGTGACGGAATCCGTGGTGCAAAACGCACTCACCCGGGCCCTGCTCGAGACCAGCGGGCTGGAGCCAACGCCAAGACGCGTGGCGTTGAGCGGCATCGCGGACAAGGTGTCGGTCTACGAGATTTCCTGACGCAGCCGGACGTTGGCCCCCGGTTGCGCTTGTTGTGTGCCGCGCATTCGCCACGCCCCGGCTGGCTCATCCGCGTTAAATCCTGTGACCCAATCACCACACCGGAGGCGAATTGCACTGTGGAAGCCTTGCCTGATCGTTTCTGGCCACGTTTCCGCCCGGATTCGGGCCCGCGATTGCCCCGTGTTGGTTTTCGGCTTGGGCTGGGGCGCGGGCGGGGAATGGCGACATGTCTGGCATCGGTTCTTGCTTCGGTAGGAAATTCATAAGGCTGCTTGCCGTCTCGCTGGCCGCGGCCTCGCTTGCGGCCTGCGCGCGGTCCTCGGTCGTCAGCCACAGATCCGAACCTCGCGCCGTCAGGCAGGCATCGCTCGATCAGGATCGATCGGCATCGTCGATGATGACGCGGCGCGTCGCCGCCGCGAGAGAGCGCACCCCGGCTGCCTCGCGCAGCGATACAGGCGGCAGCAAGATGGCCTCGCACGGGGTCGCCAGCTTCTACAGCGAGGGAACGAAGACCGCGAGCGGCGAAAAGTTCAACGCGCTCGAAATGACCGCGGCCCATCCGACATTGCCGTTCGGCACCAAGCTGCGCGTGACGAACCTTTCGAGCGGCCGCTCGGTGACGGTGCGGGTCAATGACCGCGGTCCCTATGTCCATGGCCGCATCGTCGACGTCTCCTATTCCGCGGCCGATGCGCTCGGAATGGTCGGCAAAGGGGTTGCCAAGGTCAAGCTCGACGTCGTGGATTAGCTAATCCGCCTACAGGCTGCGGGCTTCGAATTTGCGTGGCGGATTGACGAGTGCTTCCGCGCTCTCGACGATGCGCATCTCCTCGGTGCCGCGCGCCGCGGTGCGTTCCAGCACGGCGAGGATGGCGGAGGCGGCGTGGCTCAGTGCACCGGGCGTGTCGGCGCCGCGCAGGCGGGCGGCGACCAGGAGCGCGGCGAAGAGATCGCCGGTGCCGTTCGGGCTGATGGCGAGTTTTGGCGTGCGCACGCGCCAAGCGCCGGCGCGCTCGACGGCGAGCGTCTCGATCTCGCCCGCGGGCGTATCTGATAGCTCGGCGCTGGTGACGACGACGGTGCCGCGCGCCATGAAGGCGCGCGCCGCCTTCAATAGCTGATCGATCGTCGCGGCCTTGGCCCCGCACAGCCATTCGAACTCGAAATGGTTGGGCGTGATGATGTCGGCGAGCGGGCAGAGCAGGTCGCGCACCAGCGAGGGAATGTCGGCATGGACGAACAGGCCGCGGTCGCGGTCGCCCAGCACGGGGTCGCAGCAATACAGCAGCGCAGGGTTCTTCGCCTTGGCGCGCGCGACGAAATCCGCAACCACCTTGGCGTTGTCGGCCGAGCCGAGATAGCCCGACAGGATCATCTGCGCGCTGTCTGCCGCGCCGCGCTCCTCGATGCCGCGCAACAGATCGGCGACGAGTTCGGCCTCCAGCACGCGGCCGCGCAGGGTTGGATAGCCCGGGCGGTTGCTGAGCAGCGTGGTCGGCACCGCCACCACGTCGATGCCGTGCATCTGCAGCGGAAACACCGCGGCGCTGTTGCCGACATGGCCGAAGGCGACCTGCGACTGGATGGAAATCACGTTCATGGGGACAGTTCTGGGAATTGTTCGGATGAGGGAGAGGGAACCGCCGCAAGTTAACACATTGGTTATTTCTTTGCGGGCATTTTCTCGGTCTCATTCAACAGGGAGTCACCATGTCTGACGTCACCATTCCCGGCGGGCGGATTCGTTCTTTCGTTGAGCGGATCGAGAACCTCGACACCGAACTGCAGGAGCTGAACGAGCAGAAGAAGGAAGTGTTTTCGGAGGCCAAGGGCGAGGGATTCGACGTCAAGATCCTCAAGGAGATCATCAAGCTGCGGAAGCAGGACCAGGACGAGCGCGACGAGCGCGAAAGCCTGCTCGATCTCTACATGCGCGCGATGGAGACCGCCCCGGCAGAGAAGACTGCCAAGGCGGCGTGATGCCTGCCAAACAGCAGGGCGGGTTAGCGCTAGCGGAACCCGCCGGCTGGCCGAGCGAAGCGGCGGATTACGCTGACGCTAATCCGCCCTGCGCGCTGCTGTCGATTTCAGCGCGGCGGGCGATGAATGTGCCGTTCAACTGATGGTGTACGAGTTCGTCGACGGCGCCGGTGGGGCCGCGGCGGAATTCGACGCGGAAACCGTCGAGGTGGACGATCGAAAACGTCGCGCCCTGATAGGGCCGCAGCTGGTAGAGCGGCAGGAAGGGCATCTTGAGCGTGAGTTGACCCTCGGCGTCCAGCGAGACGACGTGGGTCGCTTCGCCGCGAATGTACTGGCCGACGCAGGCGACGCGGAACGCGGGGTCTACGCAATCGCCCTCCGGCGTGCGCGTGAAGACGATGTCCGCGACCAGCGGCTCGAGCTGGGCCGATAGGCTCGCAATGTTGCCGTCGCGGTCGGTGGCAAACGAGATCACGAGATGATCCGGGTTGAGCTCGGCGTAGAGACGCGGCAGCTCAAAACTGTCGTAGTGCCGGTGCGATAGCGGCGCCGCCAGGCCGCGCCAGGCCCAGTGCAGGCCGTCGTCGCGCCGGGTGATCGTCATCCGGCCGTAGGCGGGGTGTTCGTAGGCGCCGGCATAGTCGGCAAGCTCATGGCTTGGCCGCGTATTCGGCTTGCGTCCTGCCGGTCGCGCCGCATCGTCGGATTTCTGCTGCGCGACCGCCTTGCGGCGCATCTCGCGCAGGCGATCCAGCCACGGCACGGGCGCGTGGCCGCAGACGTGATCGTGAATGCGGTTGATCAGGATGCTCGGCACCGCGTTCATGCCCGCGTTGGTGAACACGGCGATGCCGACATTGTGCGCGGGGGCAAGGCGCAAAAGCGTGTTCCAGCCGAGCCAGCCGCCGGAATGCCCGACAATTCGCTCGCCGTGATAGGTGGTCGAGCGAAAACCCAATCCGTAATGGCCATGGCCGTATTCCTCGAACTCGGGTGCGGCCTCGTAGACGCGCGGCGCCTGCATCTCCCGGATCAGCGTTGAAGACAGCAGGCGCCCGCCATTGAACGTGCCTTCGGCCAGAAGGAATTTCATCCAGTTGGCGATGGCGGCGGCCGAGGTGGTGATAGCGCCGGCGGCGGTCGCATGAAGCGGCCAGAATTTGCCGCGCCGGCGCTCGTCGCCTTCGACGAGATAGGGAATGGCGGCATTGTCCGCCGCGGCATAGTCTTCGGCCGAAAGGCCGATCGGTATCTGCAGCCGGTCCGTCAGCCGCGTGCGGATGAACTCCTCAAAAGCCTGGCCGCTGATACGTTCGGCGACGATGCTCGCGGCGTTGTAGGCGAGGTTGTTGTACTGAAACGTGGTCCTGATGTCCCGTGCCGGCTCCAGATGACGGAGCGCGGTCATCATTTCCGTGCGCGAAAGCCCGCCGGGCATCCAGACCCAGTCGTGGCGCGGCAGGCCGGAATGATGGCTCAGCAGGTCGCGCACGGTGACGCGTTCGGTCGCGACCGGATCGTGCAGGCGGAATTCGGCAATGTAGTCGCGGACCGGCTTGCCCCAGTCGAGCAGTCCCTCGTCCACCAGTAGCGCCAGCGCGGTGGCGGTAAAGGTCTTGCTGATCGAGCAGATCAGAAACTGCGTCTCGATCGTCGCCGGCAGCCCGGCTTCGACGTCGCGCTGGCCCCAGGCCCTGAGGAGAGTGGTCTCACCGTTCTCAACGACGGCGAGCGCCGCGGCGGGCACTTTCCACTCGGCCATCGCTTCCGCCGCCAGCGCATCAAGCTCGGGCGCGATGGCCGCGATCGTCGTGTCCCTCAGGCCTGATCGGGTGGACATTTCAGACTCCTCAGCGGCAGGAGGCTAACACGATGAACGCGACAGTTGTCCCGTCTATTTTGCAGTCCGTGTATCTGCCTGCAGAAGGGCGGGTTGCGGAGCGGCCTGCGCGCAGCCCCACACCAGATGACAGGATTTCCCTGACGCCCTGATCAGTCGGGCTGACGGTTATCCGCTCTGATGCCTTCCCGTCATTGCGAGCCAACGGGTCGCGCGAATGCGCGCCCGATGACAGGCTCCGCGAAGTAATCCACCTCGGCTCGGGAATAGATGGATGCTTCGCTGCACTCTTCGTTGCGTTGAGGGCACGAAGCAACGCGTTGTTAAGATTCTGCCCGCGCCGATTTGCGTGATTCCGATTCGTTCTTTGCGAACAAAGTGGAGTCGGATGGAGAACAAAAATTGCAGCGTTGATTGCTTCTCTGCGTACAGCCGTCGATGTCTGCTCCGTTCCGTCAAACGCGGCGTCAAAGCCGAGAGGAAAGCCCGCTCATCCGGGCTGCTTGCTGACGCTCATCGGTTCGAATGCTTCCGCATCATTGCGAGAAGCTTGCGACAAAATTGCAAAGCAGTTTGCGCTGGCGCGACGAAGCAATCCACTTATCCCCGAGCGGAGACGTGGATTGCTTCGCGGAGCCTGTCATCGGGCGCGCATTCGCGCGAACCGTTGGCTCACAATGATGGGAGAGTGTTGCGCAAGGACTCGGCGCGGAGTCCCATGGTGACTTCTTCACATCAGGTCGACAGAGCAAACGTGTTGTTAAGATTCGGTCCGCGCTGATTTGTGCGATTCCGATTCGTTCTTTGCGAACAAAATGGAGTCGGATGTAGAACAAAAAATGCGGTGCTGATTGCTTCTTTGTTGATTGCTTTCAAAACACCGGCTCGCCGATACCGACCTCGCTGCGTGGGCCAAGCACGATCACGTTGCCATCCGCACCCTTGGCACCAAGGATCAACAGCTCGGACGTGAAGCCCGCAATATTCTTCGGTGCGAAGTTGCAGACGCATACGACGAGCGAGCCGAGCAGGTCGGCCGGCGCATAATTCGTCACCTGCGCGCTCGACCACATGATCCGCTCGGCGCCGACGTCGACGCCGATCTTGAAGGACGGATTGCGTGCGCGGGGGAACGGCTGCACGTCGACGACCTTGCCGATGCGGATGTCGAGGCGGGCGAAATCGTCGTAGGTCGCCTGGGGTTTTAGCGGGGGCATGTCGTCGGGCTCGGCTGGCAAGCGCACAGAAACTGGCGAATGGGGTCACGAAACCTCATATCGCAGTTGCCGTGCGGTTGGAACGCGCACGGGCGCAGGTTGGCGATGTCGAGCGGAATGGGTTAACCTTCATGGAAGCACTCCATCCCGCAGCCGTTCGAGCGCTTTGCCATGCATATTCTCCGGCCCCAATTCCGTATCGAGGAGGAGCGTGCGCTCGCCTTCGCGGCCGAACGCGGCTTTGGCGTCATCGTCGCTGCCGACGAATGCGGCCCGCGCGCCTCGCACGTGCCGTTTGTGATCCAGCGGCGCGCGGATCGGGTGATCGTGCAGTTACATCTGACGGCGAAAAATCCGCTCGTTGCCCTCGCCGACGGCAACAGGCGCTTCCTGCTGATCGTCTCGGGCGACGACGCCTATATTTCCAACGACTGGTATGCTTCGGCCGACAACGTCTCGACCTGGCTCTACGAGGCCGTGCATCTCTCCGGCGTCGCGTACTTGACTGAGCGTGATGACAACCGCGCCCACGGCGATGCACTGCTCGCGGTCTCCGAGGCGCGCCTGTCGAAACAGCCCTGGGACCTGGCCCGGATGGAGCCCGCCAAGCGCGAGAGCATGCTCGCCTCGATCCGCGTGATCGACATCGTCGTCGACGAGATCGAGGGCCAGTCGAAACTCAACCAGCACAAGAGCGACGCGGATCATGTCGCGGTGGCGAATAGGTTGGCGCGCGCGGAGGAGACGGGTAGCCGACGGCTGGCCGCGAAGATGCGGGCGCTGCGGCCGGAGCTCGGTTATGCGTCGCAGAAAGTGCAGACATAGGCGCAAGCAAACGTGTTGTTAAGAATCGGCCCGCGCTGATTTGCGCTGATGCGATTCGTTCTTCGCGAACAAAATGGAGTCGGATGGGGAACGGAGCCGTAATGCTGCTCGCGTCGCCGCTAGATGCAGCTTTCGCCTCGCTGCGATCATCTCTCCGGCTGCAGTGACGCGATCGTCTCCCGCACCAGTCGCTCGATCGCGAAATGGTCGTTGCGGCAGGAGGGCGTGCTTGATGCAGAGCGGCCTGCGGGAGGTGGCGCGAAGGGCGGGCAGTGGATGCCGTCGAACCGCGCATAGCCCGAATGAGCGAAACGATATCCGGGAAAACCTTTTCCGCGGAGAAACTGCCCTGGATGTCGCTCCGCTCATCCGGGCGACACGGCGCTATCGAAATTTCCCGCGAACCTTCACGCCCCCTCGCGCGACCAACGCGCGGTTCCGCATTCGTCATCACATATTTGTGCAATGCAATATCAAGCTATTGCGGCGCAGCAAATGACACTTTAACTCTGGATTTCAAGCTATTTAAGGAGAACTGACGTGAACAAGATTTCCCTGTCCATCGCCGCTGCCATGCTCGCGTTGTCGGCTTCTGGCGGCGCGCTGGCCGCCGAGTTGCCGAGCTATGAGAAGGCGGGCTTGCCGGTTTCGGCCGTGCAGGTTCAGGTGCTGGGCGCCGAAAACGTCCAGGAAGCAGCGCCCGTTGCGACCACCGCCACGCCGGTTCAGCTCAGCGTGCTGACGCCGCGCAGCAAGATCAAGACCGCGCAGGGCCGCAGCGAAACCACCGGCCGCGCCACGCAGTGAGTTTGATCGGCGCGCGAGTTGCGCCGGCATATTTTCCATCCCGCAGAACGCCCGCGATATCCTCGCGGGCTTTTTGTCGCGATGAGCGGGCTTTGCAGCCTCGCCTGCACCCCATAAGCTGACGGCAGGCCGAACGCGCCCCACTTCCGGTCCTCCACGGGAAGATTTGGAAGCCAAGGACAAAATCAACAGCAGCAGAAGCTGCAACACGGCGCGCGGCGTGCAAGGGGAGGACACCGATGCCGCTGTCAGTGGACCGACGTCGCGCGCTCGCGACCATCAGCTCTCTTGTTGCCGCGCCGTTTCTGGCGCCGCGCCTTGGCCGTGCAGGCGAAGCGTGGCCGGTCCGGGCGGTAAAATATGTCAACGGCTTTCCGGCGGGCGGCGCCACCGACACGCTCTCGCGCGTGTTGTGCCAGAAGCTGAGCGAACTCTCCGGACAATCCTTCGTGGTCGAGAACAAGGCCGGCGCCGGCGGCGTGCTCGGCGCCGACGCAATCGCAAAGGCGCCGGCGGACGGCTACACGGTCGGGCTCGGCGGCATCGCCTCCAACGTGCTGGCGATCGGCTCCTACGCCAAGCTGCCATATCATCCGCGTAACGATTTCACCTTCATCTGCGGCATGTGGCAATTGCCGAACATTTTGACCGCGAAGAAGGACCTGTTCTCCGCGGACCTGAAGGAATTGCTCGCCGCGTTCAAGAAGGCGCCGGGCAAATACACCTACGCCTCCGCCGGCTTCGGCACCACGCTGCATCTTTCCGGCGAGATGATGAACAGCATGGCGGGCGTCGAGGTCCGCCACGTGCCCTATCGCGGCGCAGCGCCGGCGCTGAACGATCTGCTCGGCGGCAATGTCGATCTGCTGTTCGACAATCTGCCTGGCTCGCTGCCGAGCGTGCGCTCGGGCGCGATCAGGCCGGTCGCTGTCACCGCGAAGAAACGGATCGCGGAGCTTCCCGACGTGCCCGCGTTCGCCGAATTGTTGCCCGGCTTCGAGATGACCTCATGGACTGCCCTGATCGGGCCCGCCAACATGCCGCCCGATCTCGTCGCGCAGATCAACGCGCTCGCCGCAAAGGCCCTGAACGATCCCTGGGTGCAGCAGCGCTACGGAGATCTCGGCGCCACCACGTGGCCGACCACGCCGCAGGAGGTGTCGGCCTATCGCGACAGCGAGGAGGCGAGGCTGTTGCCGATCATGAAGGCGGCGGGGATCAAGCCCGAAGGGGGCAGCCAGTAGCCCCGCATCAGCGGGATGCGGGGTGCTTACGCCTTCTTCACGAACTCCGATTTCAGGTTCATCGCCCCGATGCCGTCGATCTTGCAGGCGATGTTGTGACCATCGGTCGCCTCGGTCAGGCGGATGTTCCTGACCTTGGTCCCGCCTTTGACGACCGATGACGATCCCTTGACCTTGAGATCCTTGATGACGATGACGCTGTCGCCGTCGACCAGCAGGTTGCCATTGGCATCGCGGACGCCCGGCTCGGTCGCGGCCTCCGCGGTGGCCACCGCCTCGGCGCTCCATTCATGCCCGCATTCCGGGCAGACCCACAGCGCGCGATCCTGATAGGCATGCTCGGACTGGCAGGCCGGGCATTTCATTGCATTGTCCATAACCGGTCTCGTTCCCCTCTTGGCGGAGCGGACCGTAGGGTCATGCCCGGGCAAATCAAGCAAAAAGGGCAGGGGTGGCGCGGCGGGGCTGATCGGCCGCCGCGCCGCTTTCGGCTAACGGCAGGAATGCGTCAGGCCGTCGTAGCCCCGATAAGTCCCGGTCGATGGATTGTAGGTGCGGAAGCGGGTGCAGGCCATGACCAGCTTCCGCTCGCGCGGCTTGCGGGCTGCCGTGACCGGTTGCCTGGCCGCTTGCTTGACCTGTTGCTTTGCCGGGTGCACCGATTTGCCGGGCTCTGCCCGTTTGCTCTGGACGGCGCTTGCTGCGGGCTTGGCGGCGGATTTCCGCTTCAGGGCGGGCTTCTGTGCCGTCGCTGTCTTTTCCGCGGCAGGCGCCGGCTTCTGCTCGGCCACCGCAGGCTTCGCGTCCGGGACGGCCGGTTTGTCGTCCTTGGCAGCCGCCTTTTCCTCGACGGCGGCGGGCTTGTCTTGCGCGACGGCCGGCTTCGCCTCGGCAGGGGCCGGCTTCTGCTCGACGATGGCTGGCTTGTCGTCCTTGGCCGCCGGCTTCTCCTCGGCGGCGGCGGGCTTGTCCTGCGCGACGGCCGGCTTCGCCTCGGCAGGGGCCGGCTTCTGTTCGACGATGGCTGGCTTGTCGTCCTTGGCCGCCGGCTTCTCCTCGGCGGTGGCGGGCTTGTCCTGTGCGACGGCCGGTTTCTCTTCCGCAGGGGCCGGTTTCTGTTCGGCGGTGGTAGGCTTGTCGGCCGTGGCCGTCGGCTTCTCCTCGGCGGCGGCGGGCTTGTCCTGCGCGACGGCCGGTTTCTCCTCCGCGGGCGCCGGCTTCTGTTCGGCGGTGGCGGGCTTGTCATCCGTGGCAGGCGGCTTTTCTTCGGCAGCGGCCGCAGGCTTTTCCGGCGCGGGCGCGGAAGGCTGCGCTGCGGTCGGGCTCGGATTGTCCGTGGTCGATGTCTGGGCGAGCGCTGGCGCGCTCATCGCCATAAACAAGACACAGCAAAGTACGCCGGCGCGCTCGGCGGCGGCGGTCGATAAAGCTGACAAACGCATGGATTGATACTCGGCTAATTGTCCCCATGAATGGTCCACATGCATTTGCGGCAAGTCTGTGAACGGTGCGGTTCTTTCGTACGCAACGACGCGCTTAAACCGGCAGTGTGTGCCGGCCGCTACACCACGCGCCGTGAGGGCCGGGCGCCAGACAGCGAAAGCCGTTTTGGCGAATGCAACCGCAGGAAGATGTTTGTCGCTCGACAATCAAGGCGGGCGCGCCTCCCGTATCCGCTGCAGATGCCCTTCGGCCGTGTCCGCAGGGCCAAAACATAAAATCTCGAAAACAACCCCATGCAAAGTAGCGCGCGTGGCCCGAGGTTACGCCTTCGGCCAATCCGCCCGGCGCTTGCCGTCGTGCGAAAAATTGCAGAAGTTGTCATTCGTGACATCTCTCTCAGGCACCGGTGGGCCATGACGACCAACATCGCTGTTTTCGACGGGCACAATGATGCGCTGCTGCGTCTCTACAAGTCGGCTTCCGGCGACGTGGTGTCGGATTTCCTGCACGGCGAGGACGCCGGCCATATCGACCTGAAAAAGGCGAAGGCGGGCTCCTTCGTGGGCGGGCTGTTTGCGATGTACTCGCCCTCGCCGGGCAATTTTGCGGCGCTCAGCAAGCAGATGACGGGCGGACAATATGCGGTGCCGCTGCCGCCGCCACTGCCGATGGAGGATGCGCGAAAGCCCGTGCTCGGCGAGCTGGCCATCCTGATGAAGCTCGTTCGCCAGTCGCAGGGCGCGGTGACGCTGTGCAAGACGGCCGCCGAGATCGATGCGGCGATCGGGCGCGGCAGCCTTGCGGTGGTGCTGCATCTCGAGGGCTGCGAAGCCATCGACGGCGACCTGAATTTTCTGGAGCTGCTCTATGCGGCGGGCCTGCGCTCGCTGGGGCCGGTGTGGAGCCGCAACAACATCTTTGGCCATGGCGTGCCCTTCGCGTTTCCCGCCACGCCCGATCTCGGCGACGGGCTGACCGCGGCCGGTGAAAAGCTGGTCCGGGCCTGCAACGAGATGAAGATCCTGGTCGACCTCTCGCACATCACTGAAAAGGGCTTTTGGGATGTCGCGCGGCTGTCGAACGCGCCGCTGGTCGCGACGCATTCCAACGCGCATGCTTTGTGCCCCTCGCCGAGAAACCTGACCGACCGGCAATTGGCCGCGATCCGCGACAGCGGGGGAATGGTCGGTCTCAACTTCGCCACCTGCTTCCTTCGTCCCGACGGCAACATGATCGCGGATACCGACGTGGCATTGATGGTGCGCCAGCTCGATTATCTCATCGAAAAGCTCGGCGAGGACCATGTCGGGTTCGGCTCGGATTTCGACGGCGCCACCGTGCCGGCGAAGATCGGCTCGGCGGCCGGGCTGCCGGTGCTGATGGAGGCGCTTAGGCAGAGCGGCTATTCCGAAGCGCTGCTCAACAAGCTGGGGTCGGCGAACTGGCTCAAGGTGCTGGAGCGTACGATCGGGTGATGGCGTGGTACGGAGTAGGGCGGGTTAGCCAACGGGTCGCGCGAAACGCGCGCCCGATGATAAACTCCGCGTAGCCCGCCGTCTCCTGAATGGCGGATTACGCTGCGCTAATCCGCCCTACGCTTCTTCCCTTGACATGCTGGCTCTTCACCTCCCGAATGGCGGATAGCGCACAAAGCGCTCCGCTGCGGTGTCTCGCCCGGCGCATAAAAACAAAGGGGAGGATTTGCGAATGTTTCGCCAGTTGCTTCGCCATGCCCAAAATTTCGCGCTCATCGCGCTTGCCGGCGCAAGCCTCTTCAGTGCCGGAAACGTCCATGCGGCCTTCCCCGAGCGGCCGATCACGCTGATCGTGCCGTGGGCTGCCGGCGGCGGCACCGACGCGGTGGCGCGGCAGATCGCCCAGATGCTGGAGCGCGATCTCAAGCAGCCCGTCAACGTCGTCAATCGCACCGGCGGATCGGGCGTGGTCGGCCACCAGGCGATCGCGACCGCCGCGCCCGACGGTTACACGTTCGGTCTCATCACGCTCGAGATCAACCTGATGCACTGGGTCGGGCTCACCGATCTCACCTTCGAGAAGTTTACGCCGATCGCGCTGGTCAACCAGGACCCCGCCGCGATCCATGTGAAGGCGGACGCGCCCTACAAGAACGTCAGGGAGCTGTTCGCGCATATCAAGGCGAACCCGAACAAGGTGGTGGCCTCAGGCACCGGGCAGGGCGGAAGCTGGCATGTCGCGCTGGCCGGCCTGATGCAGGCCGACGGCGTCTCCCCCGGCTCGATCCGCTGGGTGCCGTCGACGGGCGCTGCCACCGCGCTGACCGATCTGGCGGCCGGCGGCGTCGACTTCGTCGCCTGCTCGATGCCGGAAGCCGAGGCGCTGATCAAGGCGGGGCGCATCCGCAGCCTCGTGTTCTTCTCGCCCAAGCGCGCGCCGAATTTCCCCGACGTGCCGACCACCGAGGAGGCGACCGGTCACAAATGGCACAAGGGCGTGTGGCGCGGCTTTGCGGCGCCCAAGGGCCTGCCGAAGGAGATCGCCGCGCAATACGAGACCGCGATCAAGAAGGTCTGGGACAGCGAGGAGTTCAAGGAATTCATGAACCGCCGCGGCTTCGACATGATCTATCTGGATTCGGCGAAGTTCGGCGAGTTCATGAAGGCGGACGACGAGGACAACGGTACGGCGCTGAAGTCGCTCGGGCTGGCGAAGTGAGCGACGTGAGCAGGGCGGGTTAGCGAAGCGTAACCCGCCGTCTTGCTGCTCGCTTGAAATGGCGGATTACGCCTTCCGCCTTCGCTCGTTGAGCTACGGCGGACAAGTCGGCTAATCCGCCCTACGCTTGCTTTCTTCTCTGGCAAGTCGGCCGGGGTTATGATCATTCATGGCGAAGAAAACCGGCAAGCTGAAATCGCGGCAGACGGTCCTCGTGATCGACGTCGGCGGCTCGCGCGTGAAGGTCATGACCAGCACGGAGCGCGTCAGGCGCGCGTTTGCGTCCGGCCCCGGGCTATCCGCGAAGGTGATGGTGAGGAAGGTCAAGGCGCTGACCAAGGACTGGTCCTATGACGTCGTCGCGATCGGCTATCCCGGACCGGT